>Ga0082335_1005656_pt1 | contig 16996 bp, 15 predicted proteins | sample Subgrocontami58m_FD_72375 | JGI IMG/M metagenome (GOLD analysis project Ga0082335, IMG submission 72375) | Subsurface groundwater microbial communities from S. Glens Falls, New York, USA - GMW37 contaminated, 5.8 m (SPADES assembly) (version 2) ... | reverse complement strand
CGGGCATTTTTTTGGCAAGAAATATAGCGGAGAGGATATTTCTCGCTTCGTACTTATTCCCTTCTTTTATATATTTGTCAACAATATCAAGGCTTGGAGGCGCTTCCTGTTTTTTTTCTGCTGGTTTTTCAATGGTTTTAAATTCCTCCGTATCGTCTTTTGCCTCTTCTTTCAATTCGTTGGAACGAATGATAATGTCTTTTTTGTAAATAACCGGATCTTCGTCTTTTTTTACTAACAAAACGGGCAATTTATGGACATTACTTGTTGCAGATACCCTGGAATTTGCCGTTTCGACTCCGGAGACAATGTCGCCTGCATTGAGGAGTGTTTGAAAAAAGACGTAGAAAATAGCGCACAATAATATGTTTTGAATTGTTTTCATGGAGGGAAATTAATATCACACCTGCGTTGTATTGTCAAGCCAAAAGAAATTTCTTGCCATAATAGCTTCATTCTATCGTAAAATATTTATAATTACAGAAACACGGTCATTATACCGGTCGCTTTTGATGTCGTTGACCATGGGCTTGTTATTCCCGTATCCTATGGTAATCAGCCTCTTCCATGAAATACCACCATTTTCATGCAAGTAATCAGCTACTACTTTCGCGCGGTCAAGTGAGAGCTTCCAGCAATTGTCGTATCCGCTTGAGGGAATAAAGTTTTTTCTCGTGTGTCCCTCTATTACCAGCGAACATGGCCTCTCTCCTATCAATTTGACCAGGTTGTCGAGTGAATGTTTTCCCACTGGGGAGAGAGCGCTGTTATTTTCTCCAAAGTGAACGACAACTGCCGCTGGTATCTGGTCTTCCTCCCGGTCAAATGCATCAATTCCTTTATCGCCGCTTTCAATTGGCTCTGTTGTCTCTTCAGGTTGAATGTACTTTAGCTTGCGAATATCTTCAGCATCGCGCGCATTCCAGTCCGGCAATATCCCGCCCATACCGAAAGTAACACTGTTTCGTTCTACGGATTTTTTAAATTCCTCGATAAGCTCTTCTTTCTTTGCTTCCGTAAAGTTGACCACGAATATGATAAAAAATGCCAGTAATATCGTAATTACGGAGCCATACGAAGTCCAAAACAGGTCGGGAGTGCCGCCTCCGTGTAATTTTTTTTTCTTTTTATGATGTGATGATGACATAAAAGAAAATTAGGTACTGGTTACGCAAAGTTATTTTTTGAACATCGTAATGTTGATCATATTTTCCGTTGCTGCCGCGGCGTGGTATCCTGCGATTGCCACCTTGTGAGGTTCAATATCCTCTTTGGTTACCAGGAATTCGCAAATGTTTGCCGCCCTGCTTATCGCCAAATCATACTCTTTGGGGGTTTTTCCCATGTTTGCGTCAATTACAATCTTGCCGTTAAGAATTCGCATTACAACCGCCAGTTTATCAATAATCGTATATGCATCTCTTCGTAATACTGACTCGCCTTTTTCAAAACACACGTCAGCAGGAATTTTTATCTTACATCCTACTTTTATGTCCTCAATATCGAGTACTTTTTTTAATCCGCTATCCTGCATAAAACCAGAAATGTATTCATACAACTCTGCCGGTTCGGGCTGATTTTCTGCAGGCACATCTTCCGTTCCTGGACTCTCAATAGTTTCTATCTCTTTTCCGGTGATGGCATTAATAGGTTCCGTTCCGCCTTCCAACATAAATTCTCCGCCAGCGAAGGATTCCCCTATCTTTGGCATTTCTTCTTGGCATTTATTTACGTTGATTGTAGAAAAGGCGATCATCATCACAAAAAATGCTACCAATAGCGTAATTAGGTCGCAATAGGTAAGTAACCAAACAGGTCCGCCGTGACCTCCGGAAGAACCGCCATCTTCGCTCATGCCGTTTTTTCCTTATCTTTTTCTTTAGCGCCTGCTGATAATTTGGCCGCATCTTTTGCCTGGAGGAATGCCTTGAGTTTCTCTTCGAGCACCATGGGCGAGTCTCCCCTCTGGATGGAGACGACGCCTTCCATAATAATTTCTTTTAAAAACAGTTCTTTTTTGCTCAAGGTCTCAAGTCTGCCTGCAAGCGGCAGCAAGATCAGGTTTGAAAACGTAACGCCGTAAAAAGTCGCAATAAAGGCAACAGCCATGGCTTCTCCGATATGCGACGGATCGTCAAGTTTTCTCATCATGGCGATAAGCCCCAGCACGGTTCCAACCATTCCGAATGCAGGAAATACGGTACCTGAGAATTCAACGATTCCCTTACCTGCTCCATGCCGTATTCGCATATTGTCTATTTCGGTGCCCAGAATGCCATGCAGGGTATCTGTGTCCGAACCGTCTACCAGTAGTCTCACCGCCTTGATCAGGAATGCATCCTTGAGCTTTTCAATCTCCTTTTCCAGTCCAAGCAGACCTTCACGGCGGCTGATTTTACAGAATTGAATCAATCGGCTGATCTCTTCTTCAGCCGATCCAATCTTTACAAAGACGCTTTTTTTGACGACGGCAATTGCACCGATTACCATGGGGATCGGAAATCGTATGAGCGTTGCTGCGAGTGTGCCTCCGATTGTAATCATCATTGCAGGCATGTTGATGTATCCGGGTATTGATTCTGCGCCGCCTTCGAAAATAATTGATACTATGATCAATAAGCCGCCGATTATCATTCCGATTAGTGCACCCGGATCCACGTTTTTTTATCTCCCTACCTAGAAAGTTATGAATATAACTGTTAAATTTATCCAGACTACAAGATTCGCAAATAATATGCCCTGCCGATGTGGGTTCCTGTGTGGCAGGCTATTTACGGTACGATGCAGCAAGGAAGTGTATCTATAGACGTATTATAGAATTGAATAGTTTGGATTTCAATAAACTATTTATGAATCATTATGATTTTACTGTCTTTTTATGCATTAACCGGAGTCTCTTTCTTGTGCATTTTTTGTACTTATGTTGAAATATTAAACATATCCAAACTATTTTAAATTTATCATTAATTATTTCCCGGATATGCCGATAAACACGTTAAGAGGAAATTTTTTCCCGGTAATACAACAAGAAAGGTGGACCCACAATGCCAATTTCCGTAAAAATATGCACATTTCTTATCTTCACAGGGATAAACCTGAGATTCATAATAGAAAATGTTTTTAACGCCCTTATCTTTTTTAATATTCTGCAGTCTGGAAACCCCAGCATACATTTCCACATCCATACGCCCAGCCTGCCTGTCATTTACGGCGATGCAGTAATGGTAATTGTTTTTGCGATGGCGTACCTCTTCATTCCGGTTGCGGCAATGAAAGTGAAGGAAAGGAACCGGCCTGGCAATCAGAAGGATGACTTAGGGGAGAATCATCTGGAGGTTATTCATCAACTGGCGGACTATCTCAAAAACAAGAGTGTTGCGCCTTTGCTCTCCTGTATTCACCAGGGATCAATACGGCAGATAAAAAGATATACCCAATGGACAAAAGACATATTTTTGGTTGTAAGCGTGGGGTTTGGCTTGTATCTCTTTTCAAAATACATACTGTCGGTAGGATTAGAGATGGTAACTATTGAGAATGAGAGGGTAAACTTTATCTTAAATTCTTTAAACGACGCAATAAAGTTATGTTCCAGCCTCCTGTTTGCTTATATTTATTGCAGTTATCTGTCCACAAACAGGGTTATCAATTTTGCAATTTATGGATTTTTCTTTATAAGAAACTTCTCCTCTGCGCACGTAATTGGCTTATTTACGGAATATGACGTGCATATCGTTGTCCCTTTCCTGGATGTCCTGACGCCCGTCATAATCATTTACACCATGTTTTACTTCCTTGCCAACTACAGGACGACGCTTTTGTTCAAGATAGTAGGAATTAAGAAAAATTAGGCTTGCACTTGTCTCCTACCCGTAATTCTGATAATGGCAGGACTACCCTTTGCGTGTGGATTAAGCGATAGCGAATCCACCTTTCCCGGAAACATTATTGGTGGATTCGGCGTAAAAACCAACGCCCTTCGCGGGTTCAAGTTTGCAACTTGAACCTGGAGGTTTATGTATTTCTGGGCGTAGTGGCTGTTCAATCCGGTATCATTCAATCAAACCACAAGGTTCAGGTTACAAACCCGAACCCGCAATAGGCCTGCAACTGAAACACAACGGATAATGACGCATCCTATCCGATACGCACGTAAATGTCCCGTGCAATGGCGGTGTCCAGGGCGATTTGTGTCTCGCCCATCTGGATGACGTACGTTGGCTGCCGTTGATGCAAGCGGATTTGAACCCCTGGCAGCAAACCCATGGATGAAAGCTTGTCCAGCCGCGCGTGATACCGCGTTACGATATATGATATCCGCGCCTTGTCTCCCGCCCGCAATTCTGATAATGGCAGGACTACCGGCCGTATCTCCTTATTCGTCCGTTCGCAACACTCACCGGGCGGTATCGCCTTTCCGTGAGGACAACTTACCGGATGTCCCAGGAGGGTGCAGATGCTGGCGGTAACCTCCTCGTCCAGAAAATGCTCAAACTTGCACGCGCTGGAATCCATGGTGTCATCTTTTACCTCTAAAACATCGTGCAACAATCGCTCAGCGAGGCGGTGTCTTCTGATAATTAACCGCGCGTCGGCCATGCCTTTGCCGGTGAATTCAACGTTTGAATCAATTATCTTAACATAACCTTCCACCGTCAGCGTCTTTAATAATTCATCTGCAGCGGGGAGCTTCATGCGTTTGATCAATGAATTCTTCTCGACCTTATCGTCGTCTTCTTTCATTGTCCATATCAGTTCCAGCATTTCTTCCAGACCTTGTTCTGCCATATTTACGTCCTTCCCTCTTGTATGTGCTCAATCCTGAAAAGATACCGCGGTTTCTTAACCCATGAAATAATCAGCGCTATCAACGTGAGCATCCCTCCTGCCAACAGCCCCAGCTTACCCCTGAAACTGCCTAGCGGCGCAACGGCGGATACCGCTTCTGTTGCCCCAATGCCCAGAATGAACGCCGCCAGAATTACCAGCGCCCTGTGTTTAGAAAGCCAGGGTATATTATCACGGAGGATGACCGCTTGTCCAATCTGAATCCCCTCAATTACGGCAACTCGGGTAATATTACTCACGCCCATTTTCTTTGGACATGCAGAACAGCTTCCGCAAGCCGTGTGCTCCCTGAGAATACACACCTCTGCGACGTTTTCTGAAATAGACACTACCCTTCCGCGTATTTGCATCCATTAAAACTGCTGTAAAATAATTCGCAAGATGCCGCCGACAAGCACCGAATACGGCAGTATGAAAGCGAACATCAGAAATGCGTTCTTCATCCCCTGCTCTTTGATCATTACCAGAAAATTAGCCAGACAGGGTATAAACAGGGTAATTACCACCAGGGCAACCAACAATTGCTCCGGGTTTATGCCCGCCGCGCCGCCCTGCTCTTCAAGCACCTTGAAAATACTCACAGCGCCGTAATCCCTGCGTAAAAATCCCAGGATGAAACCATGCGTCGTTTCCGCTGGCAGACCCAGGAAATTGTGGGTAACCGGGGATCCCATCCTTTCTATAAATGACAGGACGCCGGCCTTTGTTGCCACAAACAGCGCCAGGGTGCCAAGCATAAACAACGGTACGGCCTCTTTTAAAAACCAGTGAATCCGGTAAAATGTCTTGATGAAGATATTCGATAACTTCGGCATGCGGAAGGGCGGGATTTCCATCAGAAAATCAGAGGGAGCGCCCGGAAGCACTTTTGATGATAAATACCCGACCAGTAAAAGCTGGGTACAAATGATGAATGCGTATATGGCAAAGTACGTCCCGGAAATTTTCCCCAGCACGCCGGAAATAACGCCCAGTTGCGCTGAACAGGGGATCGCCAGCGCCAGCAGCAGCGTGGCAATGATGCGTTCCTTTTTTGTGTTGAGGATGCGGGTTGTCAGAGTCGCCATCGTGTCGCAGCCGAGACCCAGCACCATTGGCAGCACGGCCTTGCCATTCAGCCCTATGCGTTTAAACACCTTGTCCACCATAACGGCAAGACGCGGCAGATAGCCGCTGTCTTCCATAATGCCAAAGGCCAGAAAGAAAAACCCCACAATGGGGAAAACAATGGCAATGGCATAGGTAAGCCCTACCTGTATTAACCCCGACTGCTCATTCAGGAACAATTCAAAAATTATGCTGTCTCTGCTTATTACTTTCTGCGCGAGCAGGCTGCAATAATAGTTAAATCCCTGGAAATTGACGTGGGTAATCGGATAGGTTTTCTGGATAAACGGTATGTAGGCGTAAATGTCAAAACCACCCGATGGCGCAGAAGAGCTGCCAAACACCTTGCTCTCAAAAAATTCAACGCAGGTACCCGCGCCAAATTCACCGACCAGTTTATAAACAACCCACAGAATAATAATCAGTATGGGGAATGCCGCAATGGGATGCATGGTAATCCGTCCCAGTATCTCGCTGATGGTGCTCTTTTCCTTGTATTCCCTCGCATACAGGTACAGGGAAAACCATAATGAAGTTATCCCGCCAACTGCAAGCGGAATAATAAAATTCAGGGTACAACATGCTTGAAGCCATGATGACGTGAACGACATGAATAATGTCGCAAGCTTATACCCGATAAAGAATGCGGCCATCGGGATCAGGAAGTAAAACACGACGCCCCGTGTGATGGGATGCGTCTCCCCTACTTTCGAAACAGCCGTGCAGACCCGCGTCACCAGGGTGTCCACGTAACTCGCCCGTTTAATGTTGATGAGATAGCTGAGCGGATTACTAAATTGCCCTTGTATGGCATCCCGGATACGATGAATTTCATCAAGGGTTCCATCGGGAATCTTATTCTTCAGTCTTTCTTCAAGCGCCTCGTCTCCCGACAAAAGCATGATAGCCAGTGACCGGGTATTAATGACGGTATTCAGGCGCAATACCTGCTGGATTTTTAAAATTCCGTCTTCGAGGATGGTTCCGTAGTCAATATGAAGATTGGGGGTGCTTGCATTTGGTATGGCGCCAAGCAGCGCACTAACGCCCACCCGGTGCGTGGCAATGGTCTTTATAATGGGGATTTTCAATATCTCCTGCAAGGTATGCACGTCAACGTTCATGCCCCTGTCAAGGAGCTCGTCCCACATATTGAGGGTCATAACGACAGGCAACCCCATCTCCGCCAGTTGGGATGTAATTAACAAACCGCGGCGGAGATTTTTTGCATCTAGCACCTGAATGACGCGCTTTTCGTACTCTTCAAGCAACATGTCCCGCGCGACCTGCTCATCTTCCGATAAAGGGATTAAGCTGTTGGCGCCGGGTGTATCAATAACCTCAACGCGGCCGTCCAGCCCCTTGCATACGCCCTTAGAGACCTCCACCGTTGTCCCCGGGTAGTTTGACACCGTTACGTACTTTCCTGTCAACAGGCCAAATATCACGCTCTTCCCGACATTTGGATTCCCAACCAGGGCAACCTTAAACTTACCAGTCATGTCTGCTGTCATATTTCATGTACCTGATTTCAACGTCTTGTTGTAGAACGAAGCGATTGCTTCGTTTGAGCGAAGCAGCGCTTCGCTCTACCTTGAATAGCTGCCAAATTTTCCGGGCGGTCTGCTTATTAATTTATGTAGGATGGGTCAAGCGAAGCAGACCCATCAATCATATTTTTATTTATATTGATGGGTGCGCTGACGCTTCACCCATCCTACTCTAAAATAATGGGGTACAAAAATTTGGTAATGTCCCCTCAATTACCAACGCCCGCATAGCAACTAGTTGACACTAAGTCTCAATCTTCCGAGTATAATGTATTTGTAGCCTAAGTCAAATTCTTTTTTGTACGCCGGGTGTTTTGAGGTTGAACTCATTTTTGGCGAGGCTTTGCCGCGCTACGTATCGGTAGAAATGCCCGGATAATGCTCCGTTAGCGGGTCTTTGTCGCTTATTATCCGTGTTTGTTTTTTTATATCTGTGCGCAGGTATTTGGGCAGGTTGAATATGGCATGGTGGGTAATGCTATCATAAAACCGTAGATCTCCGGTAATCCGTGTATGTATCCGCTCGTCAATCTCCGCGCCGGTAATGTCTAAACTTCCCGGGTTGCACGTGGCCATAACGAATCCCCATTGTAACGCATAAGAAGGGATGTAGGTGACATAGGGAAAAACCGATGGAAATACCTTGCTTAAGGTGTTACAAACGCTTGTAAACACGTCGTTTTCTGTCAGGGATGCTGCGCCCGATTGCACGACAAGGATTCCGTCCTTTTTGAGTTTTTTAAGGATAATTCCAAAGAATTCCGCAGTGAAGAGCATATAGGACGGGCCGCCTTCCATCGGGTCGCATACGTCAATGACAATTGCGTCAAATTGCTCGTTTACCCGTTCAAGATATTTCCTGCCGTCTTCTATAACGAGCTCCAGGCGGTTGTCATCAAATGCACCCGCGTGAAATGAAGGAAGATACTTTTTGGAACACTCGATCATTTCACGGTCAATATCAACCATCACCGCCCTTTTCAACGACTTGTACCGCAGCGCCTCGCGCAGGGTCGCCCCTTCTCCTCCGCCCACAATGAGCGTACTTTCCAGGCCGGGATGCAAAATAAAGGATGGGTGCACAAGCGCCTCATGGTAGATAAATTCGTCCGCCTCGGCTGATTGAAATTCATTGTCGAGGATGAGGCAGCGTCCGTAATTATAGGTGTCTGCCAGGATGATTTTTTGAATCTTTGTTTGAAGCTGACAGACAACGTCCTTAAAGGCGTGCCGATGGAGTTCGTGATTGTTAAAATAATCGTCAATCCAGTTGATGGGGGTATTTTCCATAGGGTACTCTGCGTTTCTCTTTTTTATAAGTATGCCGGGGCGTGGGAATCACACATACCCGCGCTCGTTTCTGATGGAGGTATCTTTTTCGAAGCGAGATCCCCCCTTTTTAGTTCAATCAGGGACGTTTCCTTCGCGGAAAAGGCATGCGCCAGACACGTTGCCGCATTCCGTGGTTCTATAACGCTGCCACAGATAAAAATGTCTGCCGCTGCATATCCATGCTCAGGCCATGTGTGAATGGCGATGTGAGATTCGGCTAAGATAGCCACGCCGGTTACGCCGTGAGGACTGAATCTGTGACACACCACGTCTACCAGCGTTGCCTTGACGGCCTCAGTTGCTTTAATGAGGATTTCCTTCACAGCGTCAACGTTGTCAATCGTGTTCCTGCAACATCCCCACATTTCCAGGATGACATGCTTTCCCAGTACGGCCAAAATTTATCTTCCTTTCTGAGGTTATCGTCAAAATATTTTTTAGAAGATACCCAAAACCCGCGCAAATAAAATTGTGTCACGATTCTAGAATGAATCGTCAAACTTGTCAAGAATGAATATCGAAGAGAAATATTTTGACAATTTATATTCCGTCCTGTATAGTTTTGAAAATTTTCAGAAGACGCTTCGGGTCATAAAATCCCCTCTTGGGAGGGGATTAAGGGGTGGGTAAGTCAAATCTGTAGCGCAGGCTTCCAGCCTGCCAGCTTTCTTTTATTTTGCTTCATGCAGGCTGGAAGCCTGCGCTACTTTTTATGCAAACATTGCTTAACTTAACACCTATGCCCCCTGCCCTCCCAAGTGGGGAATAATTAAAGATATGTCTGCAATTCACCTTAATTTGTCTCCGGAAAAGAAGAATACGGAAAGACCATCATATCATTTCGTTGGTGTGGGTGGTATTGGCATGAGCGCAATTGCCCAAGTGCTCAGTGAACAAGGCCACACCGTCAGTGGTTCCGACAGAAACTACGATAATCAAATCACTCCGTACGTGTTTTCAAAGCTCTCGTCAAAAGGCATTTCACTGCACCCACAGGATGGCTCCGGCGTTCATGAAAATACAGATTTTGTAGTCGTTTCTTCTGCCATCGAAGAAGACAATCCGGACATTAAAAAGGCCCGCACATTAAGCAAAAACATTATCAAGCGGGCAGACCTGCTTGCCGGGATGTTTAACCGTAAGTACGGCATCGCCATCGGCGGTACGAATGGAAAGACTACGGTAAGCTGCATGGTGAGCTATATCCTCGACTACGCAGGCTTATCGCCTACCGTCATTGTGGGCGGGTTTATGAAAAATTATGCGGCGAACGCCCATCTGGGCAATGCAAAGACGGGCGCATCAGACATTATAGCCATTGAGGCGGATGAAAGCGACGGCAGTATTGTCCAGTATACGCCGCACATTGCGGTTATTACCAATGTTTCGAAAGACCACAAAACTATTGAAGAAATATCCCGGCTGTTCGTGACTTTTTCAGAAAACACCGGTGAAACGCTCATCGTCAACGCAGATTGCCCGCGCCTGAGCGCGCTGGAACTGAAGCATAAGCACATCATTACCTATGGGCTGAGCAATCCAGCAGACATTCGTGCTGAAGATATTACGTGCAGACCATTCCAATCCACCTTCAGGGCAAACGGCGTCGGCTTCGGGATAAATCTCCCCGGCGTTTACAATGTGTCAAATGCGCTTGCTGCCATTGCCGTAGCCCGGACGCTCAATATCAGCGATACTACGACAGCCGCAGCGCTCAGGCAATTTAAGGGCGTGCAACGCAGGATGGACGTTATCGGCGAGGTCAATGGCGTAACGATTGTTGACGACTACGCCCATAATCCCGATAAAGTTGTGGCGGCAATAAATGCGGTAAGGCTGGGCTGCAAGCGGGTCATTGCCGTTTTCCAGCCGCACGGTTACGGTCCTGCGTCCTTTATGAAAGACGAACTGATCAGCGCCTTTATTCGTATCCTGTCCCCGCACGACGTCCTTTTTATGCCTGAAATATACTATGCCGGCGGCACGGCCAGCAAAAACATCTCGTCTGCCGATATTATCAGGCCGGTGAAAGAAAGCGGCAAAAACGCCTTTTTCATTGAAAAACGGGACGATATTATTCCTGCAATAAAAAGTCAAATCCATGCAGGCGACTGCATCCTCGTCATGGGCGCCCGCGACAACACCCTTCCGGAATTCTGTCTGCATATTTTACAAGCACTGAAAAATCAATAAGAGAAGTGTCGTGTGACGAGTGACAGGAAAAAAACGTCACTTGTCGCTATCTCCATCGCATCAGTAACGCCCCACACAATTGTTTCCTTCGCAAAACGGTTAATAGCCGCCATCATCCTCAAAATTGCACAAATTTGATCAGGTTGTTTCATCGTTTGCGCAATAATTCTCAAAAATAATCGGATTTACCCTAAATTTTTTGCTCATCATTCCGATAATTGAGACTAACTAATGCAATTAAAGTGCAAAGTTTGCAAACGTAAAGGAAAGAATAACCAATGACATAGGTGATACGACATGAGCGAAATTATGACGATAAAACAAGTTGCTGAATATCTTAAGGTAAGTCCCCGCTCAATCTATAAATTAGTAAAAGACGGAACGATCCCTACCTTTAGGATAATGAACATGTGGCGGTTTGAACGGGATAAAATAGACCAGTGGATAAACGGGAAAAACGAAATTCATAACTCTTTTTACGTAAAGGAAGGTGAGCACAATGCCAAAAGTATTAATAATTGATGATTCAGCAGTCATGAGGAAGATTATTCAGAGAAACATTCAGCAGTCCGGCTTACTGGTGGATGAATTTGTCGAGGCAGGCGATGGCAGGGAAGGATTGGAAAAAGCCACTGCGAATAACGTTGATTTAATCCTGTGCGACTGGAACATGCCAAATATGACCGGGATAGATTTTGTCAAGGCGCTCAGAGGCTCCGGGCAAAAAAGCAACGTACCGATTGTTATGGTGACAACGGAAGGCGGAGAAACAAAGATAGAAGAGGCAAAAAACAGCGGCGCCAACGGTTATCTTACGAAGCCATTTACGCCCGATCAGTTGAAGTCCAAGCTGGGAAATTTCCTGCTTGTGAAATAAGAAACGCCCATTTTACTAAAAAACCTTAGATATGGAAGAAAGGGGAATCCATTTATGGCGGCAATTGCAGGTGTTATAGAAAGTATCTCATCGGGCATTACCAGTTCTACAAAAACACTATTTGAAACAATGATTATGATGGACTTGCAGTATGACGACGCGGCGCTGGTAGATGAAACGCAGATAAAAACGGACGTGATCGGCATGGTGAGCTTTACCGGGAAATACCACGGAGTCATCGGCCTGTTTTGCTCAAAAAGGTTTGCCTTAAAGGTCGCGTCAACCATGCTCATGATGGAATTAAATGAGTTTAACAGCGATGTAAAAGACGCCATAGGTGAAGTGTCAAACATGGTGGCAGGGAACGTCAAGACGAAACTGTCGGAGCAATACGGTGAAATGAATCTGTCAATCCCCATCGTAATTGCAGGTGAAGGTCTGTCAATAACGGCGGTAAACAACCTTCCGACGGTGTCGGACACGGCGCTCTCCTGTTTTAGCAAAGATCCGTGGCTGATGACCCCCTTCACGTCAAATGGAGAAAAATTCAATATCGGTCTTTTGTTAAAAGAATCGTGCAAGTAATAATTTTGTGATTGTGTGCGGCTATGGATAACACTGCAAAAAAAATATCATCATCAAAACTGGAAGAGACCCTGGTAAGCACGTTTCCCAGAATTTGTACCGATTGCGGCAAGCTGACGAACAAGCAATTTTTCCTGACGAATCCCATGCTGCAGTCAACTACCCTGGGGTCTTTTTTCCAGAACACTAACTCAAATTACGTAATCGCCAGGTTTGCTATCGAGGAATTTTACGAAGGTGAAATATACTTCATCCTCACTGCAAAACAGGCGATTACCATTGGAGGTCTCGTCCTGACCCTCGACGACGCCGCCGTACGCGAGAACGCGGGCAAGGGCGTCCTGGATGGCGATTGTCTCGACGCCGTTAAGGAGTTCTCGAATCAGGTGTGCGGCATGCTCGACAACGAATTACGGCCCAAATTGCCCAAGCCTATTCACCTGAAACTAACGAGCACGGCGATGATAAATAAAGAGAATGTACAAACCGAGCTCAGTGAAGAAGTACTGCACGAAGAGTGTCTGATTCTAACGGCGACCATGAGGGTGCTGGGTTTTGATGACGATCAATTCATAGTAAGTATATCAAAGCTGGTTGGCGAAGAGTTTTTCTCCGAGGTCATTGAGGAGAAGGATAAAAGTTTTGAGGGAACGATCCTCGCCGTGGACGATTCAAATACCGATCTGCGGGTAATCAGAAAACTGCTGGGCAATGAGTATAAAGTTATGGTGACAAACAATCCGAATGAGGCGCTCTCTATACTCCAGAGAAACCAGATAGACCTCGTACTGCTGGATATTTATATGCCTATTGTTGACGGTTTGACGCTGTGTGAAAGAATCAAAAGAAACGCCATGTCAAACAATATACCGATTATTATCTGCTCCGCTTCCCCGACACAGCAGAATGTCATAAAGGCGATTCGGGCCGGCGCCGTGGATTTTCTTGTTAAGCCGTTTACGAGGCAAAAAATAATGGAAAAAATCAACAAACATATACAGAAAGACGCTCTTATCTTAAGCAAGTAATATTTCCTTTTTCATTATCGAGGACACATACATGGAAGACATTGCAAATATCATGGAAGACGTTGAAATTGTGAAAGAATTTCTTACCGAATCCAGCGATCACCTGGATGATGTGGAATCAAAAATTTTACAATTGGAAGAAAGCCCGGAAAACACGGATATTATCAACAACATATTCCGTCCCATTCACAGCATGAAGGGCAGCGCCGGATTCCTGGGAATGAAAGACATCGGCAAGGTAAGTCACGAACTGGAGACCCTTCTGGACGAAGCACGGAAGGGGAAATTGAAAATAACCCCAGAAATTATTGAGATTCTGTATGAAGGCATAGACATCCTGAAAAAACTCAGGGAAATCGTGGCAAAAAAAGTTGACGACAAGGACGCCGTGTGTGATGAGATTAATTACCAGCAGCTTTTGTCAGAGATAGCCAGCGCCCTTCAGCATATCAACAACCAGGACTCAGCCCATGCGAGAAAGCCGCTTGGCCAAATATTGGTCGAGAGCGGAGACGTCAGTGAGGAACAGCTTGAGGCCGCACTGCACGAACAAAAGAAACACCTGGGCGAGATTCTCGTTGAGAAGGGAATAACCACGCCTGACAAGGTTGAAAACGCCTTAAAAATTCAGGCCGCGTCCGGCAAGAAGACCGCTGAAACGGTTAAGGTGGACACGCAAAAGCTGGATAATCTTGTCAACCTGGTAGGTGAACTGGTGATTGCAAACGCGCTCATTAGTGAGACGCTGGGGGCTATCAGCGACGGGGCAAGCAAGAATTTCTCCCAGTTTAAAAAGATTGTCAAGGACATGCAGGATCAGGTCATGTCCATGCGCATGGTGCCGTTGAAATCCACCTTCCAGAAAATGGCCAGGCTTGTACGCGACGTTTCTACAAAGGCAGGCAAAAAGGTGAGGCTGGAAGTTGCCGGTGAAGAGACCGAACTGGACAAGACGGTCATTGAGGAAATCGGCGACCCGCTGGTGCACATCATCAGAAATTCTATAGATCACGGGATTGAGCCTCATGACGACCGCATAGCCAAAGGAAAGCCTGCGGAAGGTCTCGTGAGACTGAATGCCTTCCATAAAGGCGGGAACATCGTTATTGAAATTGAAGACGACGGACGAGGGCTGTGCAGGGATAAGATATTGAAAAAGGCTATCGAAAAGGGACTGGTTGAAGAAAACGCGTCTCTCACTGATCAACAAATATACGGACTCATATTCGCCGCCGGGTTTTCTACGGCGGAGAAAATAACGGACATCTCAGGACGCGGCGTGGGTATGGACGTCGTAAAGAAGAATGTTGAGCGTCTGCGCGGCAAGGTGGAAATCTCTACCGTGGAAGGAAAGGGGACAAAAATATCCATCAAGCTGCCATTAACCCTGGCAATAATAGACGGCATGGTTGTTCAGGTGGGCGATGAAAAATACGTCGTTCCGATGCTCTCCATCGAGGAATCCATCCGTCCAAACAAAGAGAACATTTCCACCGTGCAGCAGCGCGGCGAGCTGCTGAATGTACGCGGCGATCTACTTCCTATTGTAAGGCTGCATAATTTATACAACGTCAAGCCAAAGAGAACCAATCCGTGGGAAGCGCTCATCCTGGTTGTTGAGGGAGAGGGGCAGCGATGCGGCATATTGGTTGACGACCTGCTTGGACAGCAGCAGATTGTCATCAAGAGCCTCGGCGAACAATTCCGCAACGTAAAAGGCGTTTCAGGCAGCGCCATCCTGGGAGACGGGCGTGTTAGTCTCATCCTGGATGTAAGCGGTATCATGAACATCGCATTGAATTAACCATTCAGTAACCACCTCCCCTCTAAAAAGAGGGGCCGGGGGTGTGTTTGTATTTGAAATATTATTTACTATATTACCCATAAATTCTTCGGGAGGAGAAAGGGGGACTATCTTCGGAGGCAATCATATAGCTTAGATTAATTGTGTAAGAATTTTCATTTTATTTAAGCGGGTTACAGGGTGGCTATGGATTATTCCCCTCTTGGGAGGGGTAAGGGGTGGGTTCCTTTCCCCGTTTCCACGATGACCCAATATTTATAACGTCATAACTTTTACGAAAGAAAGGCAGGTTGTTTAATGAAGATGAGTTTAAGCACAAAGATCATTTCATTGTTTGTACTGGGCGGCGTGGTGCCCATGGCTGCAATTGGCATACTCAGTTACGACAGCTCCAGCAAGGCGCTTGAACAGCAGGCGCTTAATCAGTTGGTATCGGTAAGGAATACCAAGAAGGTTAACATAGAAGACTGGTTCAGAGAGAGAAAGGCGAACATCGGCCAACTGGCGGCCAGCAATGTAACCATTAATGCAATAAAGGAATTTAAAACCGCCTTTCACACCTTAGGCGCTGATAAGGCAAGGGAATTGTATATTACCAATAACCCATTTCCGGCAGGTAAAAAGCTGGAATGTATTGATGCAAAGGATGGCAGCCCATACAGTGGTTTACACGCAAAATACCACCCATTCTTTAAAAACTTTCTCGAAGAATATGCATACTATGATGTTTTTCTTGTAGACGGAGAGACGGGCGACGTCCTTTATACCGTTTACAAAGAGTTGGATTATGGTTCAAACCTGGTGTCCGGCACGTACAACACGTCAAACATTGCAAAGTTATTTAAGGATATCAATTCACCAGGCGTTACCGGTAACGTTGCTAAACTAGTAGATTTCGAATCGTATGCCCCGTCAAACGGAGATCCGGCGGCCTTCATTGCCAGCCCGGTATACGATGGAGATAAGAAAATCGGCGCAGTTATCTTCCAGATGCCGATCAGCAAAATAGACGCCGTGATGCAGGAACGGGCGGGATTGGGAGAGACCGGAGAAACGTATCTGGTAGGCGCGGACAAGATGATGCGTTCAAATTCCCGGTTCTCGGAAAAACCCACTATTCTGGTTAGCAAGGTAGATACCGATGCGGTAAAAGAAGCACTCGCAGGAAAAACAGATTGCAAGATCATCAAGGATTATCGCGGAGTGCCGGTGCTGAGCGCATACATGCCGTTCGAGGTGTTGGGACACAACTGGACAATCATCGCTGAAATTGATAAGGCTGAGGCGTTCATACCTATCTATGCGCTGGTAAAAAAGCTTTGCATTGTGGCTATTTGCGCGGCAGGTTTTGTCGCAGGATTGGGTATCCTGGTTGTCAGGATTAGCAGCAAGATATCATCCCTCTTCAGTAATCTGCTTGAGGAACTTACCACCGGTGCAACACATGTCGCATCTGCATCCGAGCAGATTTCTGCGTCCAGCCAGAGCTTGTCAGAATCCACGTCAGAACAGGCGGCTACGATTGAAGAGACCTCCTCGACAATGGAAGAAATTTCATCCATGACGAAGCAGAACGCCGATAATGCATCAGAGGCTGCGAATCTGGCCAAGTCATGCAATAACACGGCGGTAGAGGGCAATACAACGGTGACGGAGATGGACAGCGCTATGA
>Ga0082335_1005655_pt1 | contig 16998 bp, 19 predicted proteins | sample Subgrocontami58m_FD_72375 | JGI IMG/M metagenome (GOLD analysis project Ga0082335, IMG submission 72375) | Subsurface groundwater microbial communities from S. Glens Falls, New York, USA - GMW37 contaminated, 5.8 m (SPADES assembly) (version 2) ... | reverse complement strand
TCGGATCGATGTCGCCGATCTTCTCTTGCGCCGCTACATCGATCTCCCGGATAAGTCCTCGCAGTATCCCGTCAATGGAAGCATACACAGGTGTTTTGTCCACGTAGAGGATAAGATCGCCTTTCTTGATTGCCTCCCCCAGGTTTTTGCCATGCCTTACCCTGCCGCCGTGGGGTGAGCGCAAGACCCGTTCCCGGGTATAGCCCATTGTGTAACCGGGCGTTCCGGTGGGGGGTTCCGCCGCACCGCCGTACATTACTTTGCCGAGGTCGTGCCCTCTGTTGCTTTCCACCACGGCGCGGACATCTCGGGGGGCCGTAAAGCCCGGCCCGACGCCGATGACCAAAGGGGCTTCCTCTCTTTTTGTGCCGGTATTTCGTTTCGCCATGATGGCGTCGACTACCACATCCGGCTTCAGTTCATTTACCAAACTCCATGCGGGATCCACGATGATGGCAATCTTCCGCCTTCTCCAGACGTCAAAAACCTCGGCCAAATTTCCCACGCGCTCTGCCTTTACGCCTTCAACATCTTTTTCCCTCTCATACACTGCCTCAGAGAAGGATACCGTTCTGCGCACAGTAATCGGTTGCGGGATTTCCATCATGAGCAGCGATTTTAGATTCGCCATAAAGAGCCGGCAGGCAATACCCGTGGCCATCTCCCCGGCGCCCTTGATCACTATTTTCAGGTCTTTCATCTGCGACCTTCCGGCTGGACGATCATCCACTTAAACCTCCTTGACTTTCAGGGGAGAAGCCCCCTGCATCCCTCTGTTTAGCCTGAGCTCTGGCCACAAGGCTTGACGGGAGGATAGCGGACTTTCTACGTCTGCAGCCCCAAGCCTTACCATGAACTGGCAGTCTCCAGGGGGAGGAGATGGCAGTTATAGCAACCTGATCAACAGGCTGGCCAGAACTCAAATCCTGGACATCGACGATCGGGGCCTTGCTCCCATGCCTGATTCGGAAAGAAGAGACCTTCTTAGGATCCACTTTTCCTTCCCTGATGACATAGCGATTACCCATGGCCATGGCTGAGCACTATCTTTGTTGATGCCGGTTAAATCTTTTTTCAAGATCGCGGCATTTTGCACCACCGTTTTTCCTTTTCCCGTATCAAACAGAAAGTTCCCCTGCTCCGTTTCCAGAAAGGCGTAAAACCAATGTTCCGCAATAGTATCGCTTAGTTCGGGCACGGTGTTATCCGTCAAAATGGTGAGGCTCCCTCTTACTGCTTTCATCGGCTGCTCCCTCCCTCCTGCCGCCAAAAATAAACCGGCCCGCCTGGTAAGGTGCCTAAGGATATAATGGGTTTTGCGAAAGCATGAACAAGAAGTTTTCTACCTGCCGCCGGGCATGATATTCCTCTTAACCTCCGCATCCTCCCTCATGAGCCCGGCACGAATTGTCCATCGTAAGCTCCGGAAGCCTGCCGTCGCTGAGCAAGACAAGATTTTCCTTCACTGTCGGCGCTGTCGCTCCGAAAACTTTTATCCCCATGGCATTTAACTTCACCAGTGCACCCGCTCCGATACCCCCAACAACCATGACATTCACACTCTTACCGTCCAGGGCCATAACCGGATTGCAGGCCCCGTGGACATGGTTTAAATCCCTGTTATTTACCGCCAGAATGTCTTTTCCCTCGGTATCGACGATGATAAACGCCGGCGCGGAACCGAAGTGGCCATAAACACTGCTCTCCACACCTTTATCTTCCTGAACTGCAAAACCTATCTTCATGACTTTTCTCCTTTTCCCTGATGAATTTTGAACTCCTTATTCCTGGCGGTTCTTTATGAAGTCGTCATCCTCGTCCGGTGCATGAACCACGATAGTATCACCTTCCACGATGTATCCACTTGCGGTCACTTCAGCGAAGATACCCTCCTTTGCCAGGAGGGCAACGCCGTGAAACGCATAATCGCCTGGCCCATGTTCCGGCTTGCCTCTTTCCACAATTCTAAGCTCCACAGTTCCGATTGTTATCAGCGAGCCGATAGTTGCCGCCAACCAGTCGATTCCCACTGTGGTAATATTCTCGGCAAAATCGCCGGCAGCGGCATCCATATTTTGCCTCGCGTTAACATCTACAATCTTTTCCAGCGCCAGGAGGCCGATCTGTCTTCTACCGGACCCCGCATGCGCATCGCCGTCGAGACCATGCCCCGCCCGGATGAATCCAGCCTTAGCGCGCTCCTTGGCAAGACCCCGCTTTTTCCCCAGACAGAGCGCATAAACTTTCCCGTTCATTAGTTATATTCACCCCCGAAAGGGCGCAGGATGGGATGTTTTCTGCCATTTACCCTGGCCTGTCCCTTCCCCGGCACCCTTGTTCACTCCTGCCGGTACCATGTAATCAATGCCTACCTATGCTAACAGACGGCTAAATTCCCTTATGTCCTTCACATCTTCCAGTTTCTCCGCCATCTGTACGATCTCGTCCACCCTCGTTTTATCCATGACCGGCAGAGCCAAGTCAGTGAACTTCTGATTTATCTCCTGATCGGTGAAAGGATTCTTGGGGCTCCCCTTGGCATAGTACATCTCACCCTTATACACCTTGCCGTCCTTCGTGGTGATCTCGATGTTGGTGGGGAACTTTTCGGGATAGAGTTTATGCAGTTCCGGATCGGCCACGATCTCAACCTTCTTCAGCATGTCCTGCACCACCGGGTTGTTGATAGTTTCCGGATGAAAGACTTTGAGGCCGCCGTCGCGCATGGCGGCGCAGACGGCAATGCAATAAGGAACACTCAGACGGGCGGCCATGACGTTTGTGGGCTCATAATTGGAGAAATGGCTCTTTACCGTATTATAGGTCCTGTTGACGATCTTGACGATGTCTGCCGGCTTCAGGTCGTTTTCCTTTACCAGTCTGAGCGTCACGTCCATGGGGGTGTGGCTGGCTGCCAGCGATGGATAGGGTTTCAGCATATTGTTCAGGATTTCCCAGACCATGGGGCCGCCGTCGAGCCCGCGGGTCAGCTTCGTCAAATTCGGTTCCTTGGAGTAAGCACCCGTGTATCCTTTGGGATTCTCGATCATGTTGGGCGGCGCCGTCCCGCCCGCCTTGACCATCAGGGCCGAAAGGATGCCGTTGAAGGCCGATTTACCGGGATTGAAGCTCTTCGTATAATCGCCGAATTTCAGGTAGGTGAGAAGCCCAGCCGCCTGCGTGCCGCTGAAGCCGAAGGCGTTGATATACTGTTCCGCGGAAAATCCGTAGTTCTTTCCCGCGGCTGCGGCCGCTCCGAAGGTGCCGTTCGTGGCCGTGCTGTGCCAGTAGTCGTAATGGGAGGGCATCACGGTCATTCCCACCCGGACCGCTACCTCAAAGCCGAGCACGAAGCTGACGATGAAGTCCTTGCCGCTGCAACCAGCCTCTTCCGCCGTCGCCAGCGCCGCCGGAACGATCACGGCACTCGTGTGGGTCAGCGCCTCGCCGTGGGTGTCGTCGAAATCGATACCGTGGCAGATGACCCCGTTGGCAAAGGCGGCAAAGGCGGGTGATGCCTTCATGTTCCCGCAGATAACCGTGGCCTCTTGCGTCGCCGTTCCAATATTTTTCACGACCTTGTTGATGACTTCGGGTTTCTCCGGTTCGTCCGAATGGGTGCCCACGGCGCAGCCGAGCGTGTCCAGAATGGTCTGTTTGGCAATTTTGACTACGTCTTTGGGTAAATCTTCAAAGCTTGTTTTTTCGCAGAATGACGCCAAGAGCTTTGACTGTTCCATAATTTTTCTCCTTTTTCTCCTCGTTCAGGATGTCTATTTCCTCCACTGCAGCTTGTGGTACCCCATCTTAGCGCGGGCTTCCCGCATGGTCATTCCCTCGTCCAGGAGGGCGAGGATCCGCTGCTCCACCTCGTCGATCTCGCAGGCGGCCTCGTATACCTCGCCGGCCTTCTCCGCCGGCACAACCACAACTCCCGTATCGTCGCAGACCATTATGTCGCCGGGCTTTACCTGGACATCGCTGATGGCAACGGGCACGTTCAACCCGTCCAACTCCACCCGGTCCTTGCCCGTAACCATAAACCTCCCCCGGGTAAAAATCGGATACTTGACGTCCAGGATGCGCGGCAGATCGCGGCAAACCCCGTCGATCACCGTCCCCGCAACGCCCCGTTTCTGTGCATAGACCGTCATGATATCGCCCCACACGGTGCCGTAAGTCCGGCCTCCGTTATCCAGGACCACCACCTGTCCGGGGGGGCACGTCGTCCAGAAAATCGCCCACCGTTCCCTTGACCGCGCCGCAGGGGCGGTATTTTACCGTAAATGCCTCGCCCACAGCCTTCGTGCCTGCAACCACGGGCAGAACTCCCGCACAACCGCACCTCATGCCCAGCCGATCCATGGCGTCGGAGATACAGGTGGTATCCATACTTTTGAATTTCTCTATGATTTCTCTCGTTTCCATCGTTTACTCCTTATCTCTTCATCCTCTCGCTAAGGTCATTTCTTCAGCATCGCCTCGTAGGCGAACTTCTGGTCCACCTCCAGTATGGGAGTCCCCTTTTTCAGCTCTTCAACCATGGCCAGTTCCTTTTCCAGGATGGTCTCCGCCGCTGTCAGCACCTCATCGAACTTGCCGACGGGGATGATCACCACGCCATTAACGTCGGCCATCACAATGTCGCCCGGGCTCACCTGCACATCCCCCACCCGGATCACCTCATTGAACGATTCCTCCATAATCCGGCCCCGCGCCGTAATGGGTACCGTGCCCCGCGCGTAGACGGGAAAGCCGAACTCCTTGCAGGCGTCAATGTCCCGCGCCGCGCCGTCCACGACCACTCCGGAAATCCCCTTCATCTTCGACCCCATGGAGAGGATCTCTCCCCAGCAGTTGTTGTTCAGGTCGCCCCGGTTGTCGATGATGATCACGTCCCCGGAGCTTGCCGCATCGATCGCCCTGACGCCCAGGTGGTATTTCGAGGACACCGCCCCGGCAGCCGTTATCTTGACCGTTACCGCCCGTCCCATGATCTTGGGACAATCATACATCGGCCTGATGCCGATCACCGCTCCCCGGACCCCCACCTTGTCCATGGCATCCGCTACATTGGTTGTTGCCAGCTTCTCCAGACGCTGCCGGTACTTCTTGTCGAACTCTTTTGCCTCCACTGTGTGCTCCTTTAGTTTCACCGCTGGTATTCTTTTCCCTGCTGGTGCGGTCCTACGCGCAGGGCATTGCTCTCAACTGAGTATCCTGATGGAGCTTCCATCCGCTTTCCCTCTTTTGCCAGAGGTCTCAACGGAGGCAGACAGACCCTCTCCTATTCTTCCGTGATGCCTCTTGCCTGCAGGATATCTCCGAAACCGTAAATATCGAGCGTGGATTCGCCCTTTCTCAATCGTTCCTTGATTGTTTTTTCCTTTTCTTCCCGTGCCAAGGATTTTTCAAGCACCGCCGCTGCCTCTTCCCGCTTCACTACCACCACCCCGTCCCGATCCCCCAGGATCAAGTCGCCGGGGTTAATCGTGATATTGTCCAGGTTCAGAGGATGGTTGATGGAACCCAGGGAGACCTTTTCTGTCCCCTTGATGCACAGACCGCGGGAAAACGCCGGGAAACCCAAATCGCTCATAGCCTGGGAATCTGTCATCCTACCTCCTTATTCCGCATTTACGTTGACTCCCTCTTTTCGGACTTTCAGAGTTTAAGAGAGGTTCCACCGCCTTTGCCTCCGCCCGGGAACATCCGGTGCGCAAGCCTTTCGTCCGTCCTCTGCTGCCACATGGCGCGGCTGAACTAAACTCACCTCTTAAGCGGTCCAGCAGGGCTTCGATCGTCATTCCTTCGGCATGCATAATCTGAATATCGCAGGCATCCAACGTCCGCCGGTAAAAACCGGTCACCGCGCCGCAAGCCAGCAAGGTGGCCCCCGATGTGGAAATGGTCCGCAAGCGCTGCAAAGGATTCAGTCCCTCCATGGACACCGTTTTCCGCGAAACAATCTCGCCGTTTTCCAATTCTACAAAAAGAATGGACGGCGCGCAGTCGCACCGTGGAGATACCTGTAATCCAAAAAGCGGTATGGCGACTTTCGTTTTATTCATGATACTCACTGATTACTCAAGTTCCGTGCCAGTTGAAAAAACAATAGGAGAAGCAACCAATAAATGCCCATAATGGCAAGACATGATTGGGTTTTTTTCATCTTGGTATCTTCACCGGCGCAGGGAAAAGTGGCGTTAATGATCTCATTAATGAAAGAGATCCGCTGAAACACATCTTTCTATAATGAAATGTTCCGGAGGGATACAGGAGGGGGACGGGCCGGGATGGCCTTCAGGATTTGATGCCCAATTTCTTCATCTTCCGCCAGAGCGTGACAGTGCTGATGCCCAAATCGCGAGCTGTCGCCGCGCGCCTGCCGGAATGTTTTCTGATAGCGTCTTCGATTGCAGTTTTTTCAGCGGCATCGAGGGGTGAAACATCCTCCGCCGGCAGTGATTTCACCGCGAGGGACGCGTCTGCAACTTCCCGCGGCAGGTGCTTCATGCCGATGACATTTTCATGGCACAAAACAAAGGCGTGCTCGATAATATTTTCCAGTTCGCGCACATTTCCGGGAAAAGGATAGCGCATCAGAAAATCCAGCACATCGTCCGAGACGCCGGTGATCTTTTTATTGCGTTTCAGGTTGAAGGCGTTAATGAAATGTTCGGTGAGCAGCGGGATATCCTCTCGACGGCGGCCAAGAGGGGGAAGTTCCAGGCGAACGACATTCAGACGATAGTACAAATCCTGCCTAAAATTCCCACTGCGCACCTGCCCGGCAAGATTTCGGTTGGTGGCGGCCAGGATGCGCAGATCCGCTTTAAGCGTCCCCGTTGATCCGAGGGGCTCGTATTCCCGTTCCTGGAGCACACGAAGCAGCTTGACCTGGAACATCGGCGAAATATCACCAATTTCGTCAAGGAAGATCGTGCCTCCCTCAGCCAGGGCGAAGCGGCCCTGCTTGTCGCGATAGGCATCGGTAAAAGCGCCTTTCACATAACCGAACAATTCGGACTCGAGCAGGTGATCCGGCAGGGCGCCGCAATTTACCACCACGTATGGTTTATCTTTGCGCGCGCTTAAATTGTGAATGGCCCTGGCGAACAGCTCCTTGCCGGACCCGCTCGGCCCCTCGATCAGCACCGTGCTGTCGCTCTCGGCCACGTCGGGCAGGATATTGAATATCTTCTGAATTTCCCGGTTCTTACTGACGATGTCCTCAAAAGTGTAGCTCTTTTGTATTTCTTTTTTCAAGGCCTCAATGGCTGAGAGATCGCGGAAAGTCTCAACGCCGCCAATTACCTTCCCGTTTTTGTCCGTAAGCGCGGAAGCGCTGACACTGATCGGGACTGTCTTCCCTCCCTTGTTAATGATATTCAACGGGCGGCCGATAACCTCGCTGCCCGCTTTCATTGCCTCCTCTAAAGCGCAGGCGTTCTGGCAGATACTGGCGTGAAAAACCTCATAGCAGGGCCGGCCGATCGCCTCTTCGCGGGAAAAGCCGGTAATGCGCTGCGCTGCCCGATTGAACGCGGTGATCCGGCGATTCTTGTCTACCGTGAAGACACCGTCGGCGATGCTGTGGAGAATAATGCGAAAGAAGTCAGGGTATTTTGCATTCATTCTTAAATCAGCGTCCTTCATTTATGGCTCCCGAAGCGAATGGCCGGAACGGGACAGGCTGTTTCGCATTTCAGGCATAAGAGGCAATATTGAGATGTTATTGCCGCCTGTTCCCTTCCCAAAGTTACCGCCGAGGTGGGACAATTCTTAGCACAGAGGCCACAGGTCTTGCAACCGTCCACGGCCAGACGAAACTTGCTGAGCTTACCTGTAGCGCTGATCAGAATCCCCCAGGGGCAGAGGTATCTGTGCCATGTTTTTTCGTTGATAAAGAAGGTCGTTAACACCCCCAAACCGATAATCAAAACGGGAAGGGGGAATTTTCTGCCCTGGGTAATCGTATATATTGTATAGCCAAGTAAGGGTAAAAAGATAGCCAGAACGATCCAGCGTACATAGCCGGCCTTTACAAAGCCGGGAATTGTTTTTTTTGTCAGTTGCAACCGCCGGCTCAGCCAGCTTGTCGGTCTGATCAGCGTGTGAATAGGGCACATCCAGCCGCAATAATATCTGCCAAAGAGGGCCGCTAAAGCAATCGATAAGAAGATGATCCCCATCCAGACTTGACCTTTATTGGTGAGGGTAAGAGTCAAAAAAGCTGCGAAGAATCCCCATTGCACGAAAAAACGTATCCTTTGTGTCATTCCTTGATCTCCTGTCTCTCTTTTGTGAATTTTTCTTTGCCGGGGCATCATATCTGATTAACCTTGAAGTCTTTGCCCTTTAAATACTGTTCCATCAAGTACCCCACGGCGATGAACAGGGGCAGCGACACCAGAGTCCTGGCCAGGGTAAACTTGACCCCCAGATAACCAATCTCAAAGCCCAGCATGGGTATTTTCAAAGAAGAAAAGGCGCCCAGGTAGATGAATATATTTTTGCTGCTGGCGCCCTTTTTGTAGAGGATATAAGCGACGGGAAAGGCCCCGTACAGCGGTCCGGCCTGCAGCATAGCCAAAAGGATGACCAGAAAAATTCCTTTAATCCCCGAGTCCTGGCCAATATGCCTTTCCACCTTCTCTTTGGGAAACCAGACATCGAAAAGGCCGACAATGACGAATAAAACGGGGATGAAACTGATCATCTCGATGAAAAACTTCGTGAAGTTGCCGAAAACTTCCTTGCCGGGGTTGAAACCAACCGCAAAAGAGGCAATTGTTACAATGAGATACACGGCCAGCCATACATATCGCCGCTGTTTTGCCAAGATTTCTTTCATAGGAACGCCCCCACCACAAGACCAATTATAATGGCTGTAATAAAGTTTAAGATGTTTCTCATCGCCGCCACTTTCTTGCCTAAATATTTCGCCTCTAAGGGAAAGGTAACGATACCTACCATCATCAGTGTCGTCATAAAGGTTGCAACCGTCGTATAGGAAGCGCCCTGCTTAATTAAGACGGCGGCAATAGGATAAGAAATAAAGGCGGGGATTAAGGTCACGGAGCCGACCAGGGCCGCAATTGCCAAGCCCCAATATCCTGATTCGACGCCGAGGTATTTCACAATCAAAGAGGGCGGCACCAGGTAAAGGGTCAAACTCACCAGGATAAGGATGTTTAGAAAAGGCAGGGCAATGTTCTGAAACATTTTCAACCCTTTTCTAAGCCCCAGGATTGTTTTTTGCCGGTCCAGGGCAAAAGAGACCAAAGTCAGGACAATCGTAATGCTGATGAACACTAATGCGTTATTGGCCATAATTACCTCAAAGAGAGCCCGTTATTATCTTCCCAGTCTCGGTTTAGCGCCCGATTGTCAAAGGAGATGCGCCTTCCTCCCCACTAATCATTGGCCTCAGCCTTGCTTCTTACTCTGTTCAGAACCCAGTCCTTATATACAAAATAGAGAACCGGCACCATGGTCCGGGAAAGCAGCGTGGCCGCTATTTCTCCGGCCATCAGGGAGATTGCCATCCCCTGGAAGATGGGATCAAAAAGGATGACCGACGAGCCCACGACGACCGCCGCCGCCGTCAGGAGCATGGGACGGAAGCGGATGATGCCCGCTTCCACCACGGCCTCCTGAAGCGGCATCCCCTCGGATAGCTTCAGTTCGATGAAATCAACGAGAATAATCGAGTTCCTTACCACTATTCCCGCGCCGGCGATAAAACCGATCATCGAGGTGGCGGTAAAGAAAGCCCCCATGAGCGCATGTCCCGGCAGGATTCCCACAAGTGAAAGGGGGATGGGCGCCATGATGACGATCGGCACGATGAAGGACTTGAACCAGCCCACCACCATGACATAGATCAGAATAAGAACGGCGGCAAAGGCGATTCCCAGGTCCCGAAATACCTCGTAGGTGATGTGCCATTCCCCGTCCCACTTCATGCTGTAAGTGTCTTCCAGCCAAGGCTGGGTCGTTGAGTATTGTTTCAGGCCATAGCCTTCCGGCAGCTTAAGTTTGGCGATCGCCTTCTTCATTTCCAGGATAACATAAACCGGGCTTTCTTCCGTTCCCGCCACATCGCCAGTAACATACGTAACGTTCTTCAAATTCTTGTGGTAGATGGTTTGATCTTCGCGGCCATCTTGGCGCTTCACCAGTTCAGAAAGGGCGACCGGCAAACCTGCCGGAGAAAACAAAGCGATGGAAGTCAGTCCGATGCTGTCAGACCTTTTGGCCAGCGGCAGGCGGAGGAACATTTCCACCGGCTCCTTTTCCTTTTCCAGATGGACCAATCCCACTCCGGCGCCATTTAAGGCAAGCCTTAAGGTTTGCGCAACGTCCGTTCTGTTGATTCCCGACCGGGCGGCCTTGTCCTGGTCAACCGCGAAACTGATCTTGGGCTGGTCCTCTTCCACGTACCAATCAACGTCCACCACTCCGGAGGTGCTGTCGAAGATATCCCTGATTTGCCCGGCTATTTCAATTCGCCGTCCCGGGTCCGGCCCGTACACTTCCGCCACCAGCGTGCTCAAGACCGGCGGCCCGGGGGGAATTTCCGCTATCTTGATGCGGGCGTGGTATTTATCACCGATACGCTTGATTTCCGGCCGGAGGCGCTTCGCCAGGTCGTGACTCTGCGCTTTTCTTTCCTCCTTGGCGACAAAATTGACCTGGACATCGGCAACATTGCTTCCCGAGCGCAAGTAATAGTGCCGCACCAAACCATTAAAGTTAAAGGGGGCGGCCGTACCGACATAGGACTGATAGTCGGTCACTTCGGGAACCGTTTTCAGATACCCGCCTATTTCACCGGTCAGGGCTGCACTCTCCTCGAGGCTGGTGCCTTCCGGCAAATCAACGATCACCTGCAATTCGCTCTTGTTGTCAAAGGGCAGCATCTTTACGGTGACCAGCTTCAGCGGCACCAGGAAGAACGATGCCGATAGAAGTCCCAGGACCAGCAGCAATCCGAATAGCCTTTTCTTCCAGCTCCCGAGCAGGCCACGGAGATTCTTCTCATATAAACGGTTCAGGATGCCGAGCATCCGGCCAGTTTCCCTGGATTCCGGCGCCGACTCCTGCTTCTTGGTTCCTTTCAAAACGATGTAGCTCAGCCAGGGGCTGATAATAAGGGCGATGAGCAGCGACAGGAGCATAGCGGCGGACGCACCCACCGGTATGGGACGCATGTAGGGCCCCATCAGCCCGGAAACAAAAGCCATCGGCAGGAGGGCGGCAATAACCGTAAAGGTGGCCAGAATAGTCGGATTGCCGACCTCGTCGACAGCGCGCACGGCTGTCTCCAGGCTTACCTTACCCATTTTGAAATGACGGTGGATATTTTCGACGACGACAATGGCGTCATCAACCAGGATCCCGATGGAAAAGATCAGGGCAAAGAGCGTCACCCTGTTGAGCGTATAGCCATACAGATAATTTACCAGAATTGTGAGGGCCAGCGTTACGGGCACGGCCACGGCCACGACCAGGGATTCCCTCCAACCGAGAAACAGGGCGATAAGTATCGTCACGGAAAGAGCGGCGATAAGCATATGTTTGAGAAGCTCATCGGATTTTTCCTTGGCCGTATCACCATAGTTTCGGGTTACTGTCACGTTGACGTCGCCGGGGATGAGCTTGCCTTTCAGGGCCTCCACCTTGGCCAGGGCTTCCCTGGCCACAATGCTGGCGTTGGCCCCTTTCTTTTTGGCGACAGTAATGGTCACGGCTTCCTTCTGACCGGCCGCGGCACTTTGCAGCCCCTTTTGAGCGGCCGCCGGCCCCAGACCCATGAAGACATAATTGACCGGTTCTTCCGGCCCATCGGTAATTGCGGCCACGTCCCGCAGATAAACCGGCCGATCACGGAAAAGAGCAATGACGACATCGCTTACGGCTTCGCTGCTTTTAAGTAAATCACCCGTTTCCACAAGATATTCCCGGTTGCCGGCCGGGAACGAGCCGGAGGGCAGCCGGAAGTTCGCCTTTTGCAGGGCGCTGGTAATCTGGAAAGGAGAGATGTGATATGCTTTCAGCCGCGCCGGATCGAGGGTGATTCTCAGCTGCCGCTTCTGACCACCGATCAGGGAAAACTCCGCCACATCCTGGCCCTTCTTGATCTCATCGCAAAGTTCGGCGCCCAGGCGCCGCAGTTCATAGCCGGAATAGCGGTCGCTGTCGCTCCAGAGGGTCAGAGTGAGGATCGGCACGTCGTCAATGGAACGCTGTTTGATAAGCGGGGTAGAGACGCCCGGCGGGATCCGGTCATAATTGGCCGACAGCTTGTTGTTCAGGTTGACGATGCTGTCCTCCATACTCTGCCCTACGTAAAACCGGACAATTGTCAGGTTGACGCCTGGTTTGACGATGGAATAGACATACTCCACCCCATTGATTTCCCATAAAAGCTTTTCCATGGGTTTCGTTACTCTGTCTTCCACCTCCCGGGCCGAGGCACCGGGGTAGGCGACAAAGACGTCCACCATGGGCACCAGGATTTGCGGTTCTTCCTCCCGCGGTGTGATCAGGACCGCAAAAATACCGAGCAGCAGGGAGGAAATGACAAGGAGCGGGGTCAATTTCGATTTGATAAATGTCCCGGCAATCTTTCCTGATATTCCAAGCTTATTTTTCATAACCGTTCCAAAATGCCGCCGTCCACGGCCTTTTCCGCGCCTTTAACAATGATCCGGTCCTTGGGTTTCAGACCGGACAGGATCTCCAAATTGCCATCGTACTCCTTGCCGGTCCTCACTAAACGATAGCTGACGACACCCTGGCTGTCCACGGTATAGACCCCGGTAAGCTGCCCCTTCTCAACAATTGCCGTCTGCGGCACCCTGATGACCTCTTTTGTCCCCTGCGGGATCTTTATCTTTGCATACAGGCCGGTCTTCAGTCCCGGGCCGCTTAAAGACACTTTTACTATAAAAGTACGGGACTGCTGGTCCACCGTCGGCAGTATCTGAGCAACCTTTCCCGTCCACTGCCTGTTCAGGGATTCTATGTCCACCCTGACGGGGGTACCGACCTTGAATTTGCTGGCCAGGCTCTCATCAACGCTGATTTCGGCATTAAAACTCTCAGTATTTTCCACCGTGAGCAGCGAAACACCCGGGACAGCCATGCTGCCCACTTCCGTCCTCTTTTCCGTGACCAGGCCTGTCACCGGAGCAGAAATCCTGGTAAAGCCAAGGTAGACCTTCGCTTCAGCAAGTCCGGCTGCCGCCTGTTTCTGCATTTCCTGCGCCCGTTCATATTCGAGACCAGCCACCTGCTGCCGGGTGGCAAACTGGTCCAGTTCCTGCTGGGAAATGGCCCTTTCGTCATACATTTTCTTGTAACGCCCGTAAGTTACGTCGCCCAGCTCGCGATGCCGCTTCGCCGCTTCCAGGGCCTTGATGCTCTCCTGGAGGCGCGCCGTCGCCGCGGCCACCTTTTCCACGACATCACGGTCGTCAATCGTCAGCAGCAACTGCCCTTTTTCCACCCTGTCCCCCTCCTTGACCAAAAGAGAGGTCACCGCACCGATCAGGCGACTTGCTACGTGACTGACTTGTCCCGCCTTGACGGTTCCTACGGCTTCGTAAAATTCATCTACCCGGACGGGTAAAACAGGTGCGATCGAAACGCCGCTAACCACTTGCCTTTCAACCCGAGATGCGCCCGGGGCCACCTTCTCACCACAGCCGGCCAGTAAAACGGCCGCGGTCAAGATAAGGCAACTGAGCTGCCCCTTTCGCTTTTTCGCTTTCATTTTGTCCTCCCCCTGGCTATTCAATCGCCAGTTCTCTGAGAAGCGTGCCGCTCGCATAATGGAGCTTGACAATGGCAAGCTGGTATTCCTTTTCCCTGGCTACCAGGCCGGCCTGCGCATGATCAAAGCTCACCTGCGCATCCAGCAAGTCCACAATTGGCGATAACGAACCCTCGTATCTGACCTTGACCAGCCGACTGCCTTCCGCAGCCGTTTTCAGGGATTCCCGGGCCAGTTCCAGGTTCTTTTTCGCCTCTTCCAGGCTTAACCAGGCTTCCTCCACCTGAAAAGAAATCCTTTTTTTCATGCCTTCCAGGTATTCCCTGGCTGAGGCGGCCTGGTATCTTGCCTTGGTCTTTTCGTGTTTTCGTTTTGCACCCTCGAAGATTTCCCATTTAAGAAAGGCCGTCAATTGCCAACTGTCGCCTTCGCTGCCCAGGGGTTTATTGTGATCGTTGAACTGATAGACGCCCCCAACACCCAAAGTGGGAAAGTAGTCCGCTTCGGCAAGGCTGATGTTATTTTGGGAATTTTCTTTCCGCAGTTCCATGGCCTTAAGATCTTTGCGGGCCATCGCCTGCGCACGAAAATAATCGAGGTCCCGGACCACCAAGGGGGACGTTTCCGACAACACGTCGACCTTTCCGGCAAGTCCAATCATCAGTCCCAGTGCCCATTTGGCCACACCGAGATTCTTGCCGGTGCTCACCAGTTTCTGTTCTGCTTCCGCCACCGCCGTTGACGCCCGCAACATATCGGAATAGAGACCCAAGCCGGTTTTGTAGCGTACCTCGGCGAGCCGGCGATGTTCCCTCGCATCTTCCACGGCTTTTTCGGCCGCCTGGACATATCCACCCGCCACCGCCACCAGCAGGTAGGATTGCACGACCCCGAAGGCGGTTTCCTCCCGCTTCCTCTCGAACTCCTCGGTCGAAGCCGCGTTTTCTGTTTTGGACATTTCCAGGCCGATATGCGCTTTTTTGATAAACAAAGGTTGCTCGAAAGCAAGGGTAGTCTGAAAATCGTTTACGGCGTCCGGATGATTCAAGGATTCGGGCAGAAAATCTGCGTTGCCGATTCTTTCCTGGTTGAGTTTGGTCATAAAGGCATAACCGGGATTGACTGTTCTGGAATATCGTTCTTCCAGAGATACTTTGGGGAGCAGGAAACTGCGGGCGATATCTATATCCTCCCGCCGGGCAAACTGGATATTCATTTGCGCCTTAAGCTCATGATTGCCGTCCAGGGCCTTTTTTACGGCCTCGGAAAGGTTAAGTTTCTGTTCAGTTGTTTCCCCACGGCTTAATTCCACTGTCAAAAACAGGGCCAGGAAGATAAAGGAAATGAGAAAGGTGGCAGCCTTGATCCCGGTGATTATTCCCCTATCTGTTCCCATCTTACCTCCTACCTCCTGATGAAGACGCAATTCGTTGGTCACTTTTTTTATTTCCCCTAAGTGACCATCCGGAAGCTCCGGATGGTCACTATTTTCCGATTAGTAAATTTATAAACTCACTTATCCCGTTTATGGGGATTAGAGGGAAAGGATCAAAATAACTTAGCGATTAATTGTCAGTTTTTTCACTTCCCGGTCCGAATAGCCCAGGGCCCTGAAGTCCATCCTCCCGGCCGGGCTATGGCAGTCACTGCATTTCAGGGCCTCGGACTTCGGGGCCACCTGATGATTCATGGAAAACAACATCGTTTCCACTACCCCTTTCCATTGACCGCTATAGGTCTGTTTGGCGTCCTCGGCACCCTTTTTCGCGGCGGCGGCCACATCGCCCGTGACCGAATAGACACCGGCCTTGATGAAAACGACCTTGTCCGTTTTCGCGTCACCAATCACCGTGTACTTAGTACGTTTCCAAGGAAAAATCTTCGCGCCGGGATCTTCTTTCGAACCCACAGGTTCCGGAGGCACCAGCATCATCCGGTTCCACCAGCGGTATTCAGGCCGGACGTTGGTTGCCGGCTTGTTGGTGGGACCGTAAAGACCGCTGGTCTTGTTAAGCACCGGCTTTGTCCAATCCCGCTCCACAATGGTCGGCAGCTTCGGATCGCGGGCCGCCGCAGGGATATGGCAGGTCTGGCAGGCGATACGTTCGTTGTGCCTGTTCAAATACGCCGCCTGGGGTCCCTTGTGGGGTTTATCCTTATGGCAATTAATGCAGTCCACTTTCACGTCACTTAACTCATGCGCCTTGATATCGGCGCCGCCGGCGATTTTGTGCGCCCTTGTGGTATGGCAGTCAATGCACTGTATGCCCTTTGCCAGATGAACATCCGAATCTTTCGTCGGGGTGACTCCGTGTTTATGGTTGGGTCCCCCCCCGGCGCCCGCATGGCAGCGCAGGCACATCTCACTGGTTGGATTTTGCACATTACGGGCCGCCTGGAGGAGATCCTCAACCGGTTGGCGGATTTCTACAGCCGCGAGGTAGAGAACCTGGTGCGCAACCTGGTTACCCTGATCGAGCCCATCATTATGGTCATACTCGGGCTCGCGGTGGGGGTCATGGTTTCGGCCATCATCCTGCCCATCTACCAGTCCATTGGGAACTCGTAGTGGGTTTTAGGTGGACGGCGGGCCGAAACTGTGCTATACTAGCAATTGCAAATACCTAAAGTTCCTTCCTGCATTGGTTCCCGTACCCCCCGGTGAGGCAGAGAGGGGTTAGAGGGATTCCAGTCTGGTTGGACCTCGAGAAGTGAAAGGAGGTGAGATCATGCAAAACAGAAAAGGTTTTACGCTCATCGAACTCTTGGTGGTAATTGCCATCATCGGCGTGCTCTCGACCCTAGCCGTGGTGGCGCTCAACAACGCCCGGCTGAAGTCGCGGGACGCGGCACGTGTATCTGCTGTCAAACAGATGCAGACGGCGCTCGAGCTGTACTTCGGTGATCAGAACAGCTACCCCGTAAACGCGACTGCTATTACCCTCGGTGAGGGTACCAGCTGTACTACAGCGTGTTTGGCGCTAAGCTCGACCAATGGCTTTGGAGCCACGGCAGCTGGCACCACGTACATGGGTCAGCTACCGAAGAACCCAACACCGAACGGCGCGGCTTACACCTACAAGAGCAACGCTGCCGGCTCAAACTACGAAATCTCCTTCACGCTTGAAGGTACGACTGGTGGTTTGGCGGTAGGTGCAGGTTGCGCAACACCCAGCGGTATAAAGACTGGTGCGTGTAGCGGAACGCCATAG
>Ga0082335_1005654_pt1 | contig 16999 bp, 9 predicted proteins | sample Subgrocontami58m_FD_72375 | JGI IMG/M metagenome (GOLD analysis project Ga0082335, IMG submission 72375) | Subsurface groundwater microbial communities from S. Glens Falls, New York, USA - GMW37 contaminated, 5.8 m (SPADES assembly) (version 2) ... | reverse complement strand
TACTGAACAGTTACGAATCGGTTCAAATCGTACCAGCCAGTTTTTTGCCGGCACCATCGATGAAGTACGCATCAGCAACACCGCCCGCACGGCCGAGGAGATTGCCGAAGCCTATCGCGCTGGGCGGGATCACCGCGTCAGTAAAACTATTTCTTCCACCGATCTCTCCGCCAAAACAAAGCTGCCGTTTTATGTGGCGAGTGACCGGCCCGGCACTTTCCTTGAAGCCACCGTCGGCGAATCGTCACTGGTCAACAATTTTGCCGGCGATCCGGACCTCAAGGGCTACTGGCCCTTGGACGAAAACTCCACCGGCGCCGCCGCCGTCACCCGCAACGACTACTCCGGCAATGGGAATAATCTGACGGATAACGCCACCGTCACTTCTACTCAAGGCAAAATCGGCAAAGCAGGCCAGTTTACCGCGGCAAATAGCGAATATTTGAGCATCGCGGACAATGCGAGTTTGAGTACGGGGGATATTAGTTTTACTATTTCCGCCTGGGTATATCTGGATAGCTTAACTGGCCAAATAGTGACTAAGTGGCTTTCTAATGGAACCGGAGATGAATACAACTTAGCTTATAGGGCTGCAACGGAAAACACCTTTAGGTTTAGCGTCAGGGGGCCTACAGTAGAGACACCCGTCGACGCCACTAGTTTTGGAACACCATCGCTGAACACTTGGTATCTTGTCACCGCCTGGCATGATGCCGCTGCAAATACCGTCAACATTCAAGTAAATAATGGACCGATAAACTCAGCGGCACACTCTGACGGAGTACAGGACACTACTTCCTTGTTTCAAATTGGCTCGGTAAATTCACCAGCTGCAGGATTCTGGAATGGTCGTATAGACCAGTTCATATTCCTCAAGCGCGTTTTGACTGCCGATGAGCGCAGACAGATGTTTGAGATCGGCAAAAGGACGCATCCGATTACGGTGGATTTTGTGACCAGCCCGCAAGCCGCGTATACTTCTGGAACTTCCGTAACCATTAATAATCCGTACGGGACTACTAATTTGACCGATACTTTGGCTCTGGGTGACACCATGATTTTCAAGGAAAATGTCGGGGGTACGGAGACAGTGTCGCAGGCAGTCGTTACAGCCATTACAAACACTTCATCGGTCTACGGCACCGTCACGCTTTTGGCCGCACCGACTTTTCCAAGTGGCGGATATAGTACTAATGCCAAAGTCTTTAAATGGCAACGTGAGTTCTTCGACCTCACCGCGAATCTAACGAATCAACGTGATGCAATCACACGAATTACACTAAGAGTGATAGATGGTAGCCAAGGAGCGAATGTCTGGATAGATGATATCAAGGCTGCGGGACCATATTTATCTAATGCAACTACACGCAACTCAAGCATTTCAAGCACTCCCCAAAAATTTGTGCAATACCGTGTCATATTTTCCACAACTGACACTTTGGTTTCACCAAACGTCACATCTGTCTCATTGACTTACAACACGGCTCCTAAGAAAGTAGTGGGCAGTGACACATTGGGCGCATCAGGCTCTCTGGACCGAGACGGTAATGTCCACCTGGGCAGTAACAACGTCAAAGACGTCCAATTCTACGACCGGACCAAAGACCAAATCAGCTATGCCCTGGAAGCCGACGGCACTAATGACTACGTGGACATCGGCACCGGCCCCACCAGCGTCAAAACCGTGGAATTTTGGGTCAATCCGGTCACGACCACCGAATATTTTGTAAATCTCACCGGTACCACCGACTACATTTGGGCCAATGCCGGAACTGTCACCGCCACCGGCTTTGCCGCGCCAATTATTTATGTTGACGGGGCGGTGTCCTCAACTATTGTGGCCGGCAAATGGCAGCATATAGTGGTCACCGATACTACCGCCGAAAACGCCAGCAATTTGGACATTGGCCGGACCGCCGACGCCAATTATCTGGAGGGCAGAATTGATGAGGTGGTTCTTTACGACGACGTCCGGACTGCCGCCGAAGTGGCTAGTGATTACAATGCCCGCCGGCTGGATACGACTGATGCCAATTTAGTGGCTTTGTATCATTTTGACGAAGGGTCGGGAACGCGGGCTTTTGACTCCGATGGGACGGCCCACGGCACGCTGACGAATATGACCGATGACGATTGGGTAAATTCTTTGTCCGACCGCGACCAGTCCGCCCTGTCCCAGCAAGTCCTGGGGGTTGATCCGAATTGGGGGAATGGGGTCTCGCGCGAGAGTTACGCCGGTAATTTTGATGGTACTGATGATTATGTAAGTATTGCGGATAACGCTTCTCTTGATATAACCAGTCAACTAACACTCGAGGCATGGATAAAAACTACCGATACTACTGGAGGCATAATTTCTAAGGGCGCTGCGACTGGCAGTGAGGTTGTATACGCAATGAGAGTAAACAGTAATAAAGTTTCATTCTTTAATGCAAACGGTGCTGGAGAAACTTTAAGCACTGCCTCTGTAAATAGCGGTGATTGGACACATGTGGCTGCTACTTTTGATAACGCGGCTGACACATTAAAACTTTATGTTAATGGTCTGTTGGATACTACGAATAGTAGCTTTACAAGCGCACCTTATGCTTCCAGTGCTTGTCAGGTTCTGATAGGTGGTTATTACGATTCTGTCTCTGGACAATGTGTTACTGGCACAGCAATCTCTTTAATCGGAGCTATTGATGAAGTCGCGATATTTAACACCATCCGCACCGCGGCTCAAATATCCTCGGATTATAATGCCCGAAGGCTTAAAGGAAATGAAACGGGTTTGGTTGGACTTTGGCACATGGATGAAGGAACTGGAACTACTGCTGCCGACGCTACGACCAATGGTTTTGATGGAACATTAACCAATGGGCCCACCTGGGTCACTGATGCCCGGGCCATCATGGACAATAATGCCCGGTACGTGGCGCTCGGAAGCTCATCGGCGGTGAACACCGACCGGGCGATGGAGCTATATATAAATAGTACAACTACTTTCAAATACCGCTGGGCCGGGGACCAGACGTGGACCACGCCGGCCACCGCTACGTTATCCAGCTATACCTTTGCGTCCCCGGCGCAAATTGACAGTACCGGCGTGTACGTCGGCTTTGACACCACCAATGGCACTTTTGGCGATGAATCGTATTTCTTAATACCTAGTTGGGCAGTTGAACAGTTTAACAGTGAACGAGGCATCCGCAGATCATTCCCCGAACGCTCGTATTTAGTAGCGACTGATAAGGGAGTAGATATTATTGACGCCGATACAAATAACTTATGGATGCGCGCAGAAAACGGTTCCGGCCGGTCTTTGGCCACTTTCACCAACAACACTCCGTCATCGGTGTTTATGTCCCACGGACAATTATTGGTGGGAACAAACGGCTCGGCCGCCACCGGATTATATCGGTATGATTTTAACCGAGACAAAATATATCGCTACGACGCCACCAACCGCACGACAAATACCGTCAATATCGCCAAGCGCAACACGGCGGACAGTTCTTATGGCTCCGCCGACACCACCCAAAATCTGATTTCTTCCGTGGTCAATGACGTTGCCGCTTTGACAATGCAGGGGAAATTAATGGTTGCCACGGCCAACTCCACCGGTGCTACCAAAATCTCCAACATTATGAGCACTGATACTAGTTATGATTATTCGGATAATGCCTCCGACGCCTACGGCCATGTGGTCCTGGCGGAAACCGCCTCCGGCCAAGGCGATTTGTACGCCGAAAACAACACTACCGACGCTTTGGAAAGATGGAATAATGTGTTGGATGACGCGGCCTCCGAAACTGCCGGCACACCGGATTCTACTTACGATGAAACTTCCACGCCGGCCATTTTTGTCACCGCCGCCACCGAAATTAACGATCTTAAATTGGCCAACCAGTCGTCCACGGTTGAGGCCGCCTCTCCTACTATCTATATCGCCCATGATTTGGGGACCACGGTCCTCAACGAAAAGCGCTCCGACCCGACCAACGGCTCGGTTAAATATCTAAATTCCTCGCGTGTGACGGAAGAGATGATTGGCGACACCAACGGGATGTGGTCTTTGGATAATGTCAACGATTCCTCGGTGAAAGCCAATACTCTGACAAATAATGCTACCGTTACTTTCACCACCTCCGGGGTCCGCGGCAAATCCGCCCAATTTACAGCTGCTAGTAGTCAGTATTTGAGTAAAGCTGATAATGCAAGTTTGAGCGTGGGGGATATAGACTTTACGATCGCAGCGTGGGTATACCTAGATAGCAGCCCCGTCAATGGCACTGTTGTAGGCAAATGGAAATCAGATGCAACGGACAAAGAATATGCCTTGATCTATTTGGATGGTATAGGTTTTCGATTCTATATATCTAATGATGGAAGTGCGCAGTCGTTTGTTGGGGCAACCACTTTTGGTCTTGCTTCTCTGGCGACGTGGTATTTTGTAATTGCTGGTCACGACTCCGTAAATAATCAACTTTTCATATCCATCAATAATGGAACACAGGATACAACGGCCTATACTTTAGGGGGACGCGATGGTCCGCTTACCTTTGGTATTGGTTCTTACAGTAATGCTGCTAACTTTTGGAATGGACGCATTGACGAAGTCCTCTTTACCAAAGAAGTCCTGACGGCGGCGCAGAGGACGGCGCTGTATATCAGCGGCAAGGAGGCTTTGAATAATAAATACCGGGTGAAATTGGCGTCGGATACAGTTAATCAATTGGCGGGGACGATTAATGTGGTCAAGGGCGTGGCGGCCAGCGATCAATATATCTTTACCGGCACGAATTCTACCGGGGCAGACGATGGGATATTATCAAGAGTTTTACTGCGCGGGGATGTAACGGATAGGACGTATGACGAATCAACAACGGATCCGGTAATTGTTGATAACGATATTAATTCGGTGGCAGTTTCCAAAGATGGAGCATATATCGTCGTTGGCACCGATGACGCCGGCATCACCATCATCCAAAACGGTTCAAATGCGATCAGACTGCGCTCCGGTGGCCGCACCCAAGGGCCCATGAAGAGACCACTAAATTAGCGGATTTTTGGTGGGTGGTAAACTAGTAAGATGACTACCGATAATAATTATAATGATTATAACGATTATAAAGGTTATAAAAGTTTAGCGTTTTTCCGGCAGGCAGAGATAATCCACGATTTCACTGCCGAATTTACTCAAAAGTACATCGATTACAAATCCCGCACCCGCGACCAGATGGATCAAGCTGCCAGATCGGGCAAACAGAATATAGCTGAAGGATATTTACAAAAAAGCATTGAGGGGAAACTTAAACTTTTGGGTGTCGCCCGCGGATCTTTGGAAGAACTCCTCAATGATTATCTGGATTACCTCCGGCAACATGGGCTGGCGATATGGGATAAAAACGACCCCCGGTCCCTGGCGATCCGCCGGCTGGTTTATAACAGTTATAACGATTATAAAAATTATAAAGATTATATGGCCGCGCCCGAAGGCGCGGCCAACTCGATGGTAATCCTGATCAACCAAACCAACCAACTGCTCGACCAAAAACTGCGCTGGACTAAAGAGCAATTTATTAAAGAGGGGGGCTTCCGGGAAAACCTCCTCAAAAAACGCCTGGAGTACCGCAGGACTACTTAACCCAATAATTCTTCCCATCACTTACTATCTCCACCGTCCCATCCTGGTCGGTCCTTAGTATCTTAACCTGCCTGCCGGCAGGCAGGTCTTCGAGTAACTTCATCGCCTCCGGCGTGGGATGTCCGTAACTATTCCGCCTCCCCACCGAAATTATTGCCAACTTGGGCCGAGCTACCTCCAGCCATTCTTTGGTCATCCCATATTTACTCCCATGATGCGGGACTTTCAGAACATCCACCGGCACCGGCGGCGCAATCAGACCAGCGTCGCTGGTCAGCAGAGCGTCAAAATCCCCAAAACTCAATTTTCCCACGATGGCTGTCTCGTTCAGTTCTTTACTCTCAAATCCCTGCCTGCCGGCAGGCAGGTCCCTCTCCGGCCAAAGTACTGCGAATTTGAAGTTTACAAATCTTATTTCGTCCCCGGCATACACCTCACTCTGCTTAATCTGCTTATTCTGCTCAATCAGCTTAATCAGCTCCCTATAGCCATCAGTATCGTTGGCCACCGGCTCTTTAACAAACTGTAACACTGTATAACGTTTGAGCACATCGATCAGCCCGTTCATATGGTCCGCCTGGGGATGGGTCAGCACCACCACCTCGATGCGCCGGTCGTAAAAGGGCATATGCCCAGCCAGGCATTCTAAAACCGAGGAATTGGGTCCCCCGTCCACCAGCATTTGTGTCGTCTTGTAAGTCACCAGTATGGCATCTCCCTGGCCCACGTCACAAACTACCAGGTGCAGCTTGTCGTCCGGCAGCGTCAGTACTGCTAGCCAGATGGCTGCCGCTGCCAATAAAACCCATTTCATAAATTCTAAATACTAAATTCTAAGAACCAAATAAATTTTAAACACTAAATTTTAAACTTTAAACATTTTTAATTTGTGATTTATTTGTCCTTCGATATACTCAGGATCCTGAGCTTGTCGAATGGAGAACTTAGGATTTAGTGCTTAGGATTTTGATCAAAAGAAACAGCACCACATAATAAATAGCTACCCAAGCCCAGGACATTTTGCCTACTTCAAAATTGGATATGGGCCAGGCGGCGGTTGTTTCTACTACCCACATCTGCAATTTTAACAGCGGCCAGGCCAGGTAATTTATGGGTCCCCACAGCAATCCCGCCGCCGTGATTTGCATAATGGGCGGCACGGTCCACAGGACTGCTGCGTTGACCAGGGGGCTGATGACACTCAAATTGCCGAAGTGATGCAGGATCAGGGGCGTAGTCATGGCCTGGGCTGACAGGGTGGTTTTGAGGTCGGCACCGAAAACTCTCCAAATATCACCCTCCTCGATCCCCCCTCTTAATTTAAGAGGGGGGAGGGTGGGGGGTGATATAAAAAGTATCCCCCACGTTGCCGCAAACGACAACTGAAAGCCAATATCCGAAATCAGCTTTGGATTCCAAACCAACATTGCCACTCCTGTAATTATCAGCAGCCACTTAGCATCTCTCTCCCGGCCCAGCAGCAAACCCAAAATCGCCAGGATGGCCATAATTCCCGCGCGTATAATCGACGGCTGCCAGCCGGCAATGGCCATGTATAATATTACTCCGCCTATAGTCACCCCCAGAGCCCAGCGCCTGGATAACCATATCAAACCAGCACTTAAGATCCAACCGGCTACCAAAGTTACATTGTATCCCGACGCGGCTACAATATGCAGCAAGCCCACCCGCCGGTAAGCCTCTTTGGTCTGCCGGCTCAAGCCTTCGCTGCCCCCCAACAACATGCCCGCCGCCAGCGTCCCCGCGTCTCCCGGCAGCCATCTTTCTGTTCTTAACACCGCCCAATTCCGCCAACTTTCGGCACTTAGCACTCCCAGCCAAAGAGCGATAATTACCATACGCTGATTTGGTCCTGAATCTGCTCATACACCTTCCGGCCCACGATCTTCTTGCTCAACAGTTCCGATGTATTTTGATATGGTCTGTTAGAAATTATCTTGCCCGCCGTCACTGGTCCTATCCCCGGTAAACCCTCCAGCTCTGCCTGGCTTGCGGAATTTATATTTACCTGCGCGTTGAGCGTTGAGCGTTGAGCGTTTTCCGCGCCGGCGTGCGGAATATACAGCTTTTGCCCGTCGCTGACCTTGGCTGCCTTATTTAGATACTTATTTATATAGTCTGTATCGGCGCCTCCGGTTACACCTCCGGCTGACCGCAGGGCGTCTTCTATTCTGGAGCCGATGGGCAATTTATACACTCCCGGCCTGACCACTTCCCCGCCTATATCCACTATCAACTCCGCCGATCCGCTCGCTGATAAAATTTGCACTGGCGCCGGCTCTGACTGGGTTTTAGTCCAAAACACCCCCGCCCCTATCACAGCGGTTCCTACCAGCACACCCAGCACCGCCCATCTATGAGCCTCCACCCATGCTTTTAGGTCAAACATACAAAGTTGATAATTTTCCCCGGCACGTAAATAGTGCGGTACTTGGCCCCGCCTAGATATTTTTTGACTTTATCACTCTCCACCGCTCTCTGCTGAACATCCGGGCCGTCCACCACTCTATCTCTGACCTTACCATTCACTTGGACCACAATCACCCCTCTCTCGTCCGCGGCCAACTCCGGATTATACTCCGGCCAAGTCTGTAGGTGCACTGATTCACTGTGTCCCAGTTTGAACCACAATTCTTCAGCCAAATGCGGGGCAAACGGAGCCAATAATACCGTCCATCTTCCCCACACCCACTTCCAGTCTATCCTCTCTTTATCTATGTCCATCAATTGGTTGTAAGCCTTCATCATGGCGGCTATAGCCGTATTAAAATTCATCGATTTTATATCCTCTCCCACCTTTTTAATCAACTTATTCATAATTCTCTCAACTGAAACCTTTTGCCCGGTTTGCAATTGATATGTGTCTTCAAACAATCTATAAATCCGTCCCAAAAACCTAGCCACACCCTCAACTCCTGTGATAATCCACGGCTTCATTGTTTCAAACGGTCCTATAAACATCTCATACACCCTCAAAGTATCTGCTCCGAACTTCCCGATCACTTCATCCGGTGTAACCACATTTCCCCACCTCTTACTCATCTTGCGCGAGTCTGGTCCCAGAATCCATCCCGGGGCTCTCAACTTCAAAAACGGTTCCTCACCCAAGCTCTTGTCCAAAAGCCCCACGTCTAACAGTACCTTCCAAAAAAACCTGGCGTACAACAAGTGTTGCACCACATGTCCTCCTCCCACATAAATATCTACGGGCAACCAAGCCCGGGCCGCCGCTTTACTCACAAACTCATTTTTATTGTGAGAATCCGCAAACCGGATAAAATACCACGAGTTGTCTACAAACCCATCCATGGTATCCGTTTCTCTTTTGGCTTCTCCTCCACAAACTGAACAACGCGCATTTTTTTCAAAATCCACATCATCTGGCAATTTCACCGGCAATTGATCTTCCGGCACTGGTTGCCACTTGCACTTATCACACCATACCATCGGTATCGGCGTCCCCCAATATCTCTGCCTACTCACCAGCCAATCCCGCAAATGATAGGTCACGACCCTCTTGCCCCAGTTTTTTTGTTCAAAATAATCTTTTGTTTTTTCCATCGCTTCTGCAAACGGTAAACCATTTAAAAATTCCGATGCGGTCATTGTGCCTCCATGTTCCACCACTTGTTCCGGCAGATCTATTGGTGATGAATCGCCATCTGTCCCTATCACCACTCGTTTGATGGGGAGATTAAATTTTTTAGCAAATTCAAAATCACGCAAATCGTGCCCGGGACACGCTTGAATCGCTCCAGTACCTACGTCCATTAATACAAAATCAGAAATCCAAATTGGCAATAATTCACCGTTTACATGATTCACAACATAAGATCCTGTAAATACCCCGGTTTTTTTTCTACCTTTGGCAATTCTGTCTTTTGGCTTCATCTCCAAAGCTAGTTTACAATATTGTTCTACTGCCATTTTGTGCTCAGATTTTGTTAACTCCGATACTAGTGGATGTTCGGGTGAGAGAACCAGAAAAGTTGCGGCAAAATTGACAGGTGTAGTAGTAAATACCGCAATTTGAGATTTAGAATTTAAAATTTGGAATTTGATCTCAATTCCCTCTTTTCTGCCAACCCAATTTATCTGTTGGGTTTTGACCTCATCCAACCAATCCAACTTATCTAATCCCTCAACCAACCGGTCAGCATAGTCTGTGATCTTAAAAAACCACTGATCCAGTTCTTTTTGCATCACCTCAGCTTCACATCGCTCACACTTACCGTTCACTACTTGCTCATTAGCAAGAACCGTCTTATCCTTGGGGCACCAATTAGCCTTCGCCTTCTTTTTGTACGCCAGGCCTTTTTTAAACAATTGAATAAACAACCACTGTGTCCACTTATAATATTCCGGTGAACTGGTATCTATTTCCCGGGTCCAATCGTAAGACAGTCCCGAAGCCAACAGTTGCAGCTTGAAAGTGTTTATGTTTTCGTGTGTGGATTTATGTGGATGAATCCCGGTTTTTATTGCGTAGTTCTCTGCCGGTAACCCAAACGCGTCCCACCCCATCGGATGCAAAACCAAAAAACCCTTCATACGTAAATATCTACATAATATATCCGTCCCCACATATCCCTCCAAATGCCCTACGTGCATCGTCGCACCGGATGGATAGGGAAACATGTCCAATATATATTTCTTTTTTCCACTTTTGGGACTAGGTGTCATATACAGCTTTTCTTCTTCCCACTTTTTTTGCCACTTAGCCTCAACCGCCTTGTGATCGTATTTCCCTTCTGCCATAGACCGATTATACACTCTTTCCACACCCAGTCTATCGGATAATTTCAAACTTTCCAGACATAATTGGCATCCCCAACATTAATTTCTCACCGTTTTCTCAAACTCACTTTAAACCAAATTAATTAGACCAAAAACGCTTTATTTATTTCTGTCGATCAGGAGATTCGACTGCTAATCAAGAATTTTTACCTTTACTACAGGGTCAATAATCAACCGCTTATTGACAATCGTTTCAATGTAAACTAAATTTCATAGTATAATTTGTATAATCAAGGCTGATTATATTTACCGCATATGGAAGTTGTCCACATCTTACTCCAAAATTTTGCCCAACATTTAGCGGCTCAAAACGCCTCGGCCAGTACCATTAAAAATTACCTGGCGGATATTAATCTCTTTTTCCGTTACTTAAAAAATCACGACCAACCAGTGTCCCTGCTGACTCTGCCTCACCAACTTTCTAAGTATCATCAATATCTAATCTCGCGCTTTCCGTCCTCTACCATCAAGCGCCGCATTTCGTCTCTAAACAAATTTATCTCCTTTATTATACCCGTTACAACAACCGTTGCAAAACCTCACTTTAACTATCACTTAGCTTTATTTATACTACTAATTATATCTTTATCTATCATCGGCGGCTGGGTCGCCAGTCAACTCACTCCTTAACGCACAAGGTTGCACCTTGTGCGCTTGTGCCTTATCCTCTATACTCACATCATGCCGGCAAAAAATGTTATCAAACAGTACACCGAACACGGCCACTACCATATTTATAATAGAGGCGTCGACAAACGGGATATTTTTCTAGACGATCACGACTATCAAACTTTCCTGTCTCTGCTCAAAACCTATCTTTCACCCCCCATCAAACCGGACCCTCTCTCCCCTTTCAAATCCGAGCCCCCCTACCGCATCAGGCGCCGCCAGGATATGAACTTGCGGGAGGAAGTTCAACTTCTGGCCTACTGTCTGATGCCCAATCACTTTCACCTTATGATTCGCCAAAACACCTCCCGCGGAATAGTTAAGCTCATGCGCCGGATATGCACCAGCTACGTGACCTACTTCAATACTAAATATGAACGTTCCGGTACCCTTTTCGAAGGAGTGTACAAGGCTATCCTGATCAAGGAAGAACCATATTTTTTGCACCTTTCCCGTTATATTCATCTCAACCCCGTCAAAACCACCAAGCTCGGGTTATTATCCACTACTGCCGGCTCCCCGGCCAATTATCCCTATTCCAGTTATCATTGGTACCTGGAACCAAACCCGCCGCTGTGGTTAAATACCTCCCTGATTCTGGCCTACTTCCAAAAAAACACCGCCAAACTGCCTAACCGCCACACTTCTTACTCCGGATTTGTGGAAGACTATAAACTGGATCCTCAATCCTCCGTTGAGAACCTGACTCTGGAGTAAGCGCACAAGGTTGCACCTTGTGCGCACAAGGAGAGACCTTGTGCATTTAGCTATCTTGACTGCTGTTTCTTACCGCTGTTTAATAGGTGCTACGATGAAAAAAATCGGTTTCGTCCTCATCACTGCCGGAGCTTTTGTCCTGCCCTTCTTCTTCCTGCCTATCACTGCGGAATTTTACGATTTTAACAAACAGGCCCTGGTTATATTTCTGGCCCTGGCCAGCCTGCTCATTCTGACCGCCTCCTTTGTGGCCGAGCGCCAGGTGACTTTGACTTTTTCTCCCTTTGGCCTGCCCATTCTGGCCCTGCTGGCTTCTCTGATCCTGTCTACTATCTTTAAATCCCCCAACCGCGCCGACGCCCTGCTCGACCCCGGCCAAACCGGTACTTATCTGGGATTGGCTGTCATTTTCTTCTGCGCCATCAATTTTATCCGCAGCAAAAAGCAACTGGATATTTTCTCGGCGGCACTGACCGTCTCGGCCGCCCTCTTGGGCCTAGTCACTATTTTTTCCTGGTTTCCCATCGGCCCCCCTTTGCCTACCCTGACTTTGTTTCTGGCTTTTCTGCCCTTCCTGGCTCTGCAGCTGATGCGCGAAAAAACCCTGCGTTTCAAATCAATTCTCTTGGCCGTTAGTTTTGCCCTGGTCTTGGTGGCCTCCGGTCTGCTCATCTACCGCTGGGACCGCCCGGTTTTTCTCCCCCACCGCTTCAGTTGGGCCATAGCCCTGGAGTCGCTTAAAATCTCTCCCTTTCTGGGTACCGGCCCGGGATCATACCTGGCCGATTTTACCCAATTCCGCCCTGTCACCTACAACCTGACTCCCGACTGGTCCACCCGTTTTACCACTGCTTCCAACTTCTACTTTCAGGTCTCCTCTACCCTCGGTCTCCTGGGCCTAACCGCCTACCTGTGGCTCATCTACCGGGTGGCTCTCGCCCTCAAAAAATCCTCTAACCTGCACTTCATTCCCATCCTGGTTATCTTTGCCACCCAGCTTTTTCTGCCGGCCTATTTCATCCAAACCGCTTTTCTGTTTCTGTTCCTCATTCTGGCCGTGGCGGCCCTTAAACTGGCCGGATCGTCTCTTATTCAGGAATCCACCATCGATATCGTGGCCGCCAGTTCCAAATCATCGTTTTTACCCATTATCTGCCTGATTCTGGCCACCGCTATCGTTCTCCCTGCCGGTTATTTCTTTGCCCGCTCCTACCTGGCCGAAGTCCTGTTTCAAAAAGCTCTGACCGCCGCCGCCGCCAACGACGGCAAAACCACCTACGATACTCTCATCAAAGCCGTGGCCGCCAACCCCTACCGCGATAGCTACCGGGTAATATATTCCCAAACCAACCTGCTGCTGGCCAATTCCCTGGCTTCCAATAAAGATCTGACCGACGCCGACCGCAGTACCATTACCCAGCTGGTCCAGCAAGCCATCAGAGAGGCTAAAAACGCCGCCGCCCTCAACCCCACCAAAGTCACTAATTTAGAAAATCTGGCCGGTGTTTATAGAAACCTGCTCAATTTTGCCCAGGGCGCCGACGCCTGGACCATCGCCTCTTACCGTCAAGCCATCGCTTTAGATCCCGTCAATCCTAATCTGCGCATCGCCCTGGGCGGAGTGTACTTCGCCCAAAAGAACTGGGACGAGGCTATCCGTTTCTTCCAAAGCGCGGTTGATCTGAAACCCGACCTGGCCAACGCCCACTATAATTTAGCCGCCGGCTACCGCGAAAAAGGCGAAACCCCCAAAGCCGTGGCCGCAATGCAAACCGTCCTGACTCTGGTGGACAAATCTTCCGCCGATTACACCAAAGCCGCCCAAGAACTGGCCTCTCTCAACGCCGCCCCGGCCACTCCCGCCGCTTCCCAGCTCACCCGGCCCGAACCTCTGCCCACACCCAAAGTTAATCCTCCGCTTCAGCTCGACGAATCCCCTTCTCCCCAGCCCTAACTCCAAGGTATAATTACTCCGACCGGGCCTATAGGTAAACGGTATACCGCGTCATTCGCATTGACGAGTTCGGAGTTCGATTCTCCGTGGGTCCACTCTCATATAACTCACCCCTAAAGTGGACCCGAGGGGAATTGAACCCCTTTCTCCTAGATGCCATCTAGATATTCTACCGGTGAACTACGGGCCCGTGGAAATAATTATACCTCCAAAAAAGGCGCCGCAAGCAATCTTGGCGCCTCTTTTTTGTCCATGACCAACTTAGTTGGTTCTGGAAGCCTTAAAGCAGTCCCGGCATAGCACCGGTTTGTCACCCCGGGGTTCAAAAGGCACGGTATCCTGCTTCCCGCATTTGCTGCAGGTAATGGGATAGTCCTGTCTTTGGCCTTGGGTGGCTGCCTTTTTAGCTTGACGGCAATCCGGACAACGCATGGGAGGATTAGTAAAACCTTTGTCTTGGTAAAACTGTTGCTCCCCGGCCGTCCAGGTAAATTGCTTTCCGCAATCTTTACAGGTTAATGTTTGATCACTCACTTAAATCACCTCCTTCGAGATAGTCTCCGACTAGGAGGCTGTCCCTATTATACCACTAGCGCAGATAGTCAAGGGGGTTAAAATTTTTCATAAAGTCTCGACTAAAACGTACTTGACATACATAAAAGTTTAGTCTATCATGCAATAATGGCTATTAGGCATTTGGACAAGGCTGTTTCCGCTCATTTTAATAAATACAAGGAGATTTTGGTTTTGTTGGGTGCCCGCCAGGTGGGCAAAACAACTTTGGTAAGAAAAATTTTTCCGCAGGCCAGTTATTTAATCGTCGATAACGAACCGATAAAAAGCGCCCTGGAACGTTATGATCCGGCTGTTTATAAACAGCTTCTCGGGACAACTGATGATTTCGTGGTGGTGGACGAGATTCATAAGCTGAATGATCCCGGCCGGGCGGCCAAGATTTTTTTTGACCAGCTGTCTGCTTATAAATTGATTATCACCGGCTCCTCGGCTTTTAATATCAAAAATAAGGCTTCCGAAAGCCTGGCGGGGAGAAAAATTGATTATCATCTTTATCCGTTGACACTGTCGGAATATTTGGTCCAAAGCGGACTGGAAAGCGGTTTGTCTTTAAGTCCAATGGAGAAACTGGTCCATGGGAAGAAGATGGAAAAAGTGGTCAAGCGATATGACCATACGGCGATATTGGACAATATTTTGGTATACGGATCATATCCGGCCATGCTATCACATCAGCGAGACGCCATTTACTTGACAAATTTGATTGATAGCGTGGTGTTCAAAGATTTGGTTGAGTTATCTCTGCTGGAGAATAAAGCGGCCGCCCTTTCACTATTAAAGCTCCTGGCTTATCAAATTGGTTCTTTGGTAAATTATGCCGAACTGGCAGATAGATTGGGGATAAGCGCCAGGACGGTAAAGCGCTACGTCGAACTTTTCGAGCAGAGTTTTATCATCTTTACCCTTAGGCCTTACTCATCAAGGAAAAGAGATGAAATTACTAAAATGCCCAAGGTTTTTTTCTATGATTTGGGTTTGAGGAACGCGCTGGTAAACAATTTTGAGCCGTTACACGTCCGCGGGGACACGGGTCAATTATTTGAAAATTTTATCGTGACCGAGCTCTTGAAATACAATTATTACGGCAATTTTGGTTATAGTTTTAATTTCTGGCGGACGAAAAGCGGTTCAGAAATGGATTTGGTATTGAGTAAACCAGGATCAGATTTGCTAGCAGTGGAGATAAAAAATAAATCACAGAGAATTAACCGTGCGTTTCTGGCGCGCCACCAGGGAGCAAAACTGACTATCGTTTCCAGAGATAACTATTGGGTCTGAAACTTCATCTCAAATAATCCAGGGGGTTCACCGCCACTCCCCCTTTCCTAATTTCAAAATGCAGGTGAGGTCCGGTGGACCGGCCGCTGGAACCGACGGCTCCGATTTGATCTCCCCGCCTCACTGTTTGTCCTACTGTGACATAAATTTTGGACATATGGGCATACAAAGTTGCGTACCCGTTGCCGTGGTCAATCATTACCCTGTTTCCGTACCCCGTATTATCCGGCCAACCGGCTACTATCACCCGGCCGGCATCCGCCGCCAACTCCGGCGTCCCCATAGCCGTAGCGATATCCAATCCCTTGTGATACCACACAAATCTCTGGGTAATCACCCCTCCGACCGGCCAAATAAATTGGCCAGTGGCCGAAACTTGTCCGGCATTGGGCGTTCTCTGGGCCACATACAGCGTCGGCGACCAGGGGGTGACGTTGGGCATTTTGCCTTCCGGCACAACCAGGGTCTGACCCACCGCCAAGGCAAAAGTCTCGTCATCGGCAAAGGTATTAAAAGGAAAGTCTACAATTCCCTGCGTCCCGGCCTGATATTTCTTGGCAATGGAGTAAATCGTCTCCCCCCGGACTACTTTGTGCGACACTCCGGCCACCGGCAGGATCCGCAATTTCTGCCCCGGCTTAATGTCCTGCACATCCGCTAAATTATTCTCCCATCTGATGGTATCCGCATCGATGCCGAATTTTCCGGCAATGGCTGAAACGGTATCCCCCGGCTGCACCACATATTCTTCGATTTTGTCCCGCAGTTTCTTGGACACTTCCGTCGTGGTTTCATTATCGGTAATCGATCTGACTACTTCCGAGGGCGAAGAACTGTTCCAGGGATCCGGCATAATCCCCGGAAACGAACTGGCCAAGACCGGAGCCAGGACTATGCCTAGACCCACCAGGGCCGCCATGCCAATATGCACAAACGGCCGGGCAAACCGGCCCCGCTGCCGGTATAACGCGCCCGCCACCCAGCCCTTAACCTTCTCAAAGCCCCGGAATATCCGGTAACCTCTCCAGAAAGTATATTTCCACCATAGCTGGCCGAAATCAACCAGGTCTTTCTTCATGCCTGTCTATTCTAGCAAATGATATAATTTCCCGGCGATGGCTCAATATGTTGTCCAGGGCGGAATTCCCCTCACTGGCCACGTCACCATCTCCGGCAACAAAAACTCGGTACTCAAACTGATGGCCGCTTCCCTTCTGGCCCGTGGCACCACCACCCTGACCAATGTTCCCCACATCGCCGATGTGATCGTCATGGCCCAAATCCTCGAGACTCTGGGGTGCAAAGTCACGGGCGGAGGGACATCTACCCTGACTATCAACACCGCCGGCCTCAAACAC
>Ga0082335_1005653_pt1 | contig 16999 bp, 10 predicted proteins | sample Subgrocontami58m_FD_72375 | JGI IMG/M metagenome (GOLD analysis project Ga0082335, IMG submission 72375) | Subsurface groundwater microbial communities from S. Glens Falls, New York, USA - GMW37 contaminated, 5.8 m (SPADES assembly) (version 2) ... | reverse complement strand
GCCAGCGGCGATGACAAATTGACGATTTACACAATTAAGAAGCCGGGTGAACTAGTATATGATGTTGCTTCTAGCGGTGAGGATTGGCAGCAATGTTCCACCAGTAACGAAGGAAAGATGGCGTCGCAATTTGATCCGGAGAATGGCGATAAATTTTATTGTTATGCTTCAGGTGATCAATGGTCTTGGGCGGAATGTTGTAGTAAAGAAGGTACATGTCAAAATAAAGATAGTAATGGTGTGAAGATTAGGAAGGCTGGAGAAGGAGTGTTTAATTTAATGCGTTTTTTGAAAGTGGATGAAAACACTGCTAAAAGTAGTATTCCCTTCGGACAACCGGGCGGTTTCTTCTCTTCAGAAGGAACTACGGTCTATGAAAATATTTATGGACAAAATTATCTTTCATTTACAGGTTATGATTATCTGGATGTTTATTTTGATTTTTCTGGCGATACAATTGAGGCTGGAACAACGTTGCAGATGGAAGTATGGTCAACATCTGGGAAAATCGCGTCTGAGAATGTTTTGTCTTCGGTAATTAATGGCGCTGCTTTGCAAACAAAGAAAGTATATCATGCGCAGATTCCTGTTTCCGGCTGGAGAGATATTACATTGATCACGTTTAAGACAACCCCAACAACTGTTCCGCTTGAAATTAAGAATGTGCAGGTTGTTAAGAAGGATACTAATCCAGTCTGTTCTGGTAGTAATACCTGGCTGAATGATATTGATGAGAAAGATGAAGCAATTGAAGAAGGCAAGATGTGTAAAGATCTAGGTTTGACATGGCTGGGAAATGATGCCGTTAATCGCTGCTGCGGCGATGATCAGAAAGAATATGGCGTTGGTTCAAAGGGTGGCTGTTGGAATTCGCAGGGGATAATGTTAGGTCAAACTACTAATGATGTGAACGTGGAGTTGACGTATGGGAAAGGGGAGTGGGAGTATGATAGTACGCCGGTGGAAGTGTCGACGAGTGTGGAACTAAAAGCATCTAAGATTGAATTATCTTTATTAACTAATATTGCTGGTGTAAAGTGCGAAGATATGGGTAGTTTTAAAATATGTTATACTGATAAAGCAAGTGTTAAACCGCAGGATTTAAGTTTGGTTGGTGGTAATCTTGTTAAAAGTGTCGTTGATTCTGGTACATTTGGCATTCCTGTGCCAGGCACATTTGATGTTTCTAGTATTCCTACTATTCCTTCCTTTATTGACCTAAAAAGTAATGGTTATACTTGCCAATTCTTAGAAAGTTATACATTTTGTTATGATAATCTTATTGATCTCAAAGACAAATTATTTTATTTAAAAGATAATCAAATTTATGTTAAGAGTTTTACTATTTTAACAACACCTACATCTCATAGTGGAAAAGTAGCAACTGCTGCACTTACTAGAATTGGAGATCCTATCATTTTCACCAAAACAGACTTTATCGAAGCATCGTTAAAAGACAGCAAAGGTGGAAAGATTTTTTTCTTTGATCCACTCAAAGACGACCAAAATAATTATGATGACGAGAAAACAACGATCAAATATGAAGACCTGATAGAAGAGAAGACAACTTATTACATTATGGCCAAAGCGGATACACTGAAACAATCGTACACATACAATCCATCGACAACAGAAACGTTGACATACTCTTGTACTACTTCCCCTTGCACGTTTCCGTTGAAAGGAAGCCCACCCTACAGAATTAAAAATGTGTATCCAGCGAAATATGATCTTTACTTTGTTAATGTTGTTGATGGAAGAGAAACGCGTACGTTTATCAATCCTGAGAAAACGATTTATGCTACGTCCGGTTGGTTGGAAGCGGTGAATGTTCCGCAACAGGTTGTCTTTAATGGCACGATTTTCTTGGGCTGCGGTGATACAACCGCTTTAGGAACTGCTCCTCTTACGAACGAGAAGATGTGCTTTTCCCAGAAGACGACCACAGATGGCTTCTATTGCGCGCCAGATTATGGCTGGAAAAAAGATTCATTGCCGGTTATGGTCTACGATAACGACAACAAGCTGCAGCTGCTTACTCCAGAAGTACTACTTAAATCTGAAGAGCGCAATCATACTTCTTCGATTGTCTTCGGAAGGAATATTTTAGTTAATCCAATGTTGGATTTGACGAAGTAGAACTTTGAAAACTTGAATGTAGAATTTTCCTCAGAAAGCTTTTTAAAGTACTCCCATTAAGAGACAACTATCTGGTTTTTAGGTGTTCTGGGAGGAAATTAAAATGTTACGAAAGATGATTGTTGCTGGAATGTTGGCGTATGGTGCTTTAGCATGTGGTCCTGGTACAACAACGAATAATTATTATGGTTCGGATAAAAATGGTTCTCCTACTGCTTTTTCTTCTGGGGGTAATTATTCCTGTCAAGATGCGGGTGATTTGGAATATCTTTGTTTAAAAACAGTTGATCCTAATGGGAAAGACACGGTCCCTGAAACCGTTTCTTTTATTATTAATATCTGCAATGCCTGTGGTTTTGATCAAAGCTGTCTTAGTTGCATAGCCTCTAATCATTGCAAAGCTTCTCAAAGCAAAGCTGTTCATCAGACCCCTTTAAGATATTGTATCTCTTCTGATCAATGTCCCCAACCACCAACTAAGTCATGGGGACCGTGGTTAAGTGATCCTAATCGGGCGCCGTGTAAATAAAGTGAGGTAATAACAAAATGATACAAAAACTAAAATTAATGGCAGTCGGCTTGGCGTTAGGCTATGTTTCCGCCTGCGGACCAACAGAAGTAAAGAATTATTATGGAATAACTCCTACGGGTAGAGGCGGAAGTTTCTCTTGCGCTGATGCCGGTCAAGCAGAGCGTTTATGCAAACTTGACTTGACGGGAAGAACTGATAAATTTGCAGACAATCATTGGGGAGATTGTGTTGCCAAAGGTTGTGAACATTTTAATTTCAGCCAAAGTTGCATTGATTGTATGGTCGCCAGCGAATGTGTCGATCAACCCAAAGAATCTGGCTTGCCCGAAACTCCTTGGCAATTGTGTGCAGCACAAGGCAAATGTCCCAAACAGTCTAAAGAATGGTCATATGGTATCTGTAATTAACTGATTTTTTGTTTTTCTCTTTCTCTTATCGGTACATTTATATAGTTTTTAGCTTTAATTTAAGTAGTACCATGAACTGGACAAAAGAGGTTTTGAGTAGAGTATTTTCTATCACTGGTACAGATATCTTTCTAAAAAAGGTGATTGATGATGAAATTAGAAATTAATATTTCAAAGGGGAAGTTTTGGACGTTGACTACGTTGTTAGTGTTGGCGATTAGTGTATTCGTTTTTGCAGCGACTGATAAACCAAATCCTGGGCATGGTGCAGGGGAAGTGGAAGGACTGATAGAATTACAACAAAAAGTTGATTCTTTAATTTCAGAAGATGAATGGCCAAGTGGAACATATTGTATCTGGAAAAAGGGGGAATGTCCTTCGGGGTTCACTCTAGCAAGTATGACCATAGATGGTGAAGATGATGATGACGAAGGTTGGAATGCTGGTGGTCCAATAGGGGATAGTAATGCTGATGGTAAAAAAAATTATAATATTAATGCCTGCTGTAAATGAAACTAAAACTATTCTCTTTCTTTGTACTTTTTGTTCTCAGCATTTCTTTAGCTACCGCATTAGAATGTTCCATAACACAGAATGCCTGCAACCAACCGGGAGAAGCATTGATCCTCTGTCTTTCTGATCAATCCAATGCTCATGCTGAGCTGCCACAGTCAATCAATGGCGTGACACGCTGTCCGAATTATGAATGGAAACTGTGCTGTCAAGATAGTTTTGTGAGCAATGAATGTACAGGTAATCACGTAGAAATAGCTCAGTTACAAGATGTGACTAATTCGCATGTGGCAATGAAGAAAGATGCTCTATCTACTCTTCCTATTTGTATTAGCGGATTACGAGATGTTAAATGTGATACTAGTTTTTTTTCCGGTTCGATATGTCTGCTTTCGTTCTCCGATACTACAAATGCGCACGTTGAAGGGTGTGATAGTAATTACCCTAACAAAATATATTGTTCTATAAATTCAGACGTTGATGGTGATGGCTACTCTGCTAATGTGGATTGTGATGATGATAATAAAGATGTTCATCCCAATGCTGTTGAGATCGGCGATGGGGTTGATAATGACTGCAACGGGAAGATTGATGGTGATGACGCGGCGATGCTGACGTTTCCCAAAGGGTGGTATCAAGTTTCGCCAGCAGCGGATAAAGATAAGTTTAGTTCCTACACGAGCGAAGGTGTAGAAGTGCAAATGTTAGAAACAGGACAGCGGGTCTTTACAATTATTGATTCCAGCAGAAAAGGTCTCATCTCCCAAAAAATAAAAATTGAGAAGAATAAAGATTATGTAGCAAGAGTAACTTCTTCTTGTGAAGCAACGGTGCAGTTGGTTTTCGATGATACGGTAGCGGAAAAAGAAAAAGGCGGATTCTTCAGTTTTCTCTTTGGTCAAGATTTAATTAATTCCGTCACGGGAAAAGATGCTCTTTCCGTTATTGCAAATTCCAAAGAAGCAGAGTATGCTGCTATTTTCATCGATGTCAAAGGAAAAGATTGTCAGCTGAGTAATCCTCAACTCGATTTGAAAGGAAAAGTTCAACCAGTCGAATATAACGATGCCATACAGCCAAACTCTCTGCCAGTCGATTTAGCCACACCTTTTCCAGCAGCAGCCTGCTGTTCGCGTGATACCTGTTGGAATGGATTTACGTGTGTGGAAAATATGAGAGACAACACGTTTATTGCCGAAAGTGTTACAGAAAAAGCAGTTTATCGTTGTGTTGACGGCAATTGGGTGTTTCGAGCGCAGTTGTACGATTGGAATCATCAAGAATTTGGCTCTTGCCCTAATGAAGAACAGTGTTTTGTTCTTAGTTCGCAGAAAGATGCTTCTGCCGAAGCCAAGCCTACTGATTTTTATGAAGGAAAATATCCTCTGTGTGTGAATAATGGTGAATATGTCTTCGATCATTATTGTAGTGATGGTAATTGGGTTTCACGGACGCAGTTTGCAGCGGAACAATTATTAAAATCAACTCAGGACAATGACTTTACTCTTTACTGCACTCATCCTGAAGGGGCACTAGTGAATTTAAATAATCAGGATCAGTTTGTGTTAGGAGATCTTACTGGTATTACGGAACAAAAAGAGGGCGGAGTTCTAGGATCACAGAAACAAGCGCCTACTCGCTTGTGTTTTCCTAATTTAGGGGAGAATGGAAAGATTCTTGTTGGTGAGAGGGAAAATACGTGTATTAACAATGTCTGTTTATTGGAAGATAAAGATGGTAAAATCTCTTTCGCAACAACATTAAACAAAGATGTTGCTGATCCAACAAGTTCATTTGTTAAAGCGTTGGGTATTTCACCGGAAAACTTTTTGAGTTCTTGTAGTGGTGATGGAGAATACAAGACGTGTGTGGTTGAAGGGGTAAGTGGACAGATTTATTATTCCTCTTCATTGAATGCGTTGATTTATAGTAAAGAAGGATTAACATTTGAACCTTCCTTATTGGAGAAAATAGGATCATCCTTCAAGGGATTGTTTGGTGGTGAGGAGGAAGCTGCAGTAGCAATTCCTGCTGATAAAGCGGTTCCGCAAATTTATCTTCTTAAAAAAGGAGACAAAGCAGTGCAGGCGTTTGTGGAGAGAATTGGCAAACAAAATGAAACGTTGAAAGCAAATTATTCTGGTTTCAAAACACCTATTTGCACGTTTGTCAAACATCTTTCTTCGCCAACAGCAGGGGAGCAAGGTGTTTTAGGACAATTAGCAGGTAAGACTTCATTTGTCTGTACGACAGTTGATGGAACGCAGAATGTTTTCGCAACGGAAGATGTGAGTTATCTTTGGCCGCAGTTGACGGGAAAGTTGAGGGTGGAATAGGATGAAGCTGCTGAGATGGATTGTGATTATAATCCTAGTTTTGTTTTTTTTAGGGGCGTTTTCACAATGGAAGTTTTTTCTTCAACCTTTTTCAAAGGAGTGTGGTTATTCAAGCTTTGATCCAAATGTTTCTCAGCAGATGAGTTGTGGCTGCAGCGGTTTTGCTTTTTCTGAATTAACAATAGGTTCGACAAATAATTATTGTCTTGGTTCTTGTAATGCTTGTGAGTGTTCTCATTATTATTCTGCTAATAACAGCCGTAAAATTGTTGACTGTTCTGTATTCTCTAACATGAGTGGGATGCTTAATTAATAAGTGATTCCAACAACTTTAATAAAGACAAATTGTTTCTAGAATATCTATGAACAAAAAGAGGGATGATTCTGCTAGTAGTACTACTCAGAAAGGTCAGATCACAATTTTCATGATCTTAGGGATTGTCATTCTCATTGTTTTTCTCTTTCTAATCGCAATTGTTAATAATTCACAAAAATCCAATCTTAAAGCAGAGCAAGAAAAGATTTTTGAGTCAATTTATCCCAAAGCGGGAATTAACTTGTATCTGGAAGATTGTTTACAAGATCCTCTGGCGGATGCTATTTCAACAATTAGCAAACAAGGTCGATTATGGGAAAGTTTAAACCCTGGTGGCTTTATTTCGTTTGAAGAGGGAAAAAGTGGTACGTATGCGGATGATGGAACACCTGTGGCATATGGATTGAGGTATACACCATTTCCTATAAGTCCAAATGCTTACCCTTGTTCTAGCGAAGAGAATAATCCGGAGTTCTGCCAATATCAATATCCCGGTGCGGCGGTAAAGTTTGGTTCTTTAGCACTTGATCCCTCAATATTGCAAGAGGATATTCAACGTTATTTACAATCAGAAGTTGTTTCCTGCGCAAAAAGTTTAGCTAAGGATAAAATTTCAGTTGATGCTTCTATAGAAGTGCCAGATCCGCAGTTTGTTGTTCATTTGAAGGAAGATGCGGTGTCGGTTGAGGCGACGATTCCATTTTCTTTAACACTGCGAGGAGTTCATTATTTCACCACTTCTTCATTTGCTCTTTCTCATTCAACAACTCTTCTGGGCATTGTTGAGAAAGCGGCTTATTTTCCATTGCAGGCCGATCGTGATTATGTTGATTTTGATTTCTCAAAAGAGAATGAGAATATTTTAATTAATCGTGATTATACTTTTGCTTCGATTGATGATGTAAAAGATTCGTTGGGGCAGAGTCTTTGTCTTCCCGTAGATGATCCATTAAAGAATTATCTTTTGTGTACTCAAAAATTAGTTTGGGGATATTCTTCTCTAGGATTAGAGATGAAGACAGAAACGACAGAGAAAGGAGATACTATTTACTCTTTCTCTTCTCCGCAGGCTTCCTATCGTTTTGCTCGGCAGAATCGTCCACCGGCATTGGATTATATCAACCGCTCTGCTTGTCTTGAGGGTGGTTATGATTATTTGGCGATTGAAGGAGATCCAATTTTAGGAAGTATTGATATTAAAGCGGAGTCGCATGATCCGGATGAAACTGAATCGGAAAATATGGTTGTTGCCGATTCATCGTCGGCTTTGGTTAATGAAGATTTAATAGATAAAAGTCACTTTTTTGTTCAACAGCCAAAAGCCGGACAATATACATTAAAGGCAAGGGCTTCCGATGGAAAACTAGAGGACTTCCAAGATGTTCGGGTGTTAGTAGACAATCCAATTACAGCGACATTAACAGTGAAGCATAATTATGGTGGAGAATTGTATACAAAGACGGTTGAAGGGTCTGCGCTTGTTTCAGCTGAAGATCCAATTTATGTGACAGTTGAATTTCCTAAGCCTTCGTTGACTAACATTGCACCCGAAGTTCATTTTAAGTATACTGATACTGCTGGTGGGCAAGAGATTAATTTAGATACGTTGGTCAATGTTGGATTAAGTTCTCCTTCGTTTATTTTTCCTTATTCATTGAAAAATCAAAACATTCTCATAAACAGCGTAACTACTTCTTCCCTTTTTGATTTTCATCCTTTTGCACTTGTTCCTTCTCCAGCATTTGGAGATTTAAGATTAGATTACACAATCAATTATTGCGAGAAGCAAAAACAGACAGGTACAAGCGTGGCCAATGTGTATGTTGCGCCGTGTTTGCCTTATCGTAATCTAGATCATCCTTTTCCTTATCCCAAGCAAGATCTAGTTGATATGGATCGTGATGGTTTGCCTGATAGAGATGGTAAAGGTGAAGAGATTAAAATCCCTCTTGATCCATTCTTAGCTAATCATACTTGTTGTCTTGGTGATCCTGATGCGCCAGCTGTTTGGAGTATTGCTCAGTCTGATGATCAGATTGCTTGCTTTAAAGATAAAGTGGATGAGAAAGAGGCGCTGGGTTGTTTTGAAAACAAAAATCATCCTTTGGGAGCGGGCTATCTTCTTGAGAAGAAAGTTCTTGCCGTTACATATTGTGATGGTACGCGCGGAAATACTTGTGAAGGAAAACCGGATTTTGAATTTGATTCTAGTTATGAAAATGTCTGTGGGCGTTCTGGACAAACAAATTGTAAAAAAATAGATTCGAATTGTGCCGGTCAAAAGCCTTGGTCACAAGGAGATGGCTACTGGTGTGGTGGAAGTGTTGGCTGTGGGCAAGAGGACAAAGATAAGATTAAGACTACTGCTTGTACAACTGAAATTGTGACTAATGTTGATGGACTAGGATTTAGTAATATTAACGATGGAACACAGTATGCTTGTGGCTGTGAAAATGAGAAGTTTGGTGGTGGAAAGCAGAATCTTGGTAATGATTGTTTTAATTTGAAAACTAATTCACAGGGGACGTGTCAGAGGGAGTTAGGTTTTGGATATACTTATTTCTGTTCTTAAATTGCGGATAAAGTTACAGGTAAACTATTCTTGTAATAATACGTCGACTGCAACTTTGTAGATTTTTTCTAAACTGTTATCTACTTTTTTAGCATGGAATTTTGGAATCCATTTTAATTCCGCTAAAGAATCACTAATTGTAAACATAGCGCCGAGTTCAACTTCTCTATATTTAGCAACGGTAAATAATGCTGAAGCTTCCATCTCAACTGTAAGAACACCTTCTTTTTGATATTGTTTTGCTTCGGCAACAGTTTCTCTGTAAGGAGCGTCAATAGTCCAACTGGTTCCACTTACAAATGCAACATGCTGATTCTTTAGTGATAATTTTATTTTTTGAGTTAGTTCTTTTGAGGGGTAAGCATATTTCCCTGTTTTTATATAGTGGTGCGATGTCCCTTCATCTCTAATCGCTTTTTCACAAACTATTAAATCGCCCACTTTGATGTTTTTCTGTAAAGTTCCTGCAGTGCCAATAGAGATAAATTTTTTAACACCAAAAGCAATTAGTTCTTCCAATAATGTAACCACAACCGGCGAGCCAATACCAAATTTACCAATTATTGCAATTTTTCCGCCAGTTTCGTTGAGTAAATACATTTCTCCATTAAAACCATCAACCTTTGTTGTTTTGTGGTTTTCAATGATATATTCCATTAATTTTCTTTGATAGCAAAAAATTAATCCAATGGGCAGTTTAAACGTGGGGTATTTCCCTCTCTTTTTCAGATAAGTCATATATTCATCCGGAGTGAACATAGAATCGTTTGTATGCTTACTTTTAAAGTTTGGAAATCCCATTTTAAAAAGTAAGATGCCAAGCTATATAAATTTTCCATTGTTAAAGGCAATTAAGTGTGACCCCCTCTTTCTGTTTTTTAGACGCTAACACCCTCCAAACATTTATAAACGTGAAAGCATTTATGAACTCATCTTATGAGAAGCAAAAAAAGGGGATTTGTGATAGCTTGTGCTTTGTTTTTTCTCTTCGCGGTAGCTTCAGTTCTGGCAGCGGAAACAGCAACACAATCTACCGGTTGTTATTTCTATTCTCAAGGTAGTTTGAATCTTTATTGTAAAGCAGGTACGACTCAAGAATTGGCGAAAAAAGATTGTGATTCTAAAACAGGATGTGTTTTTGCCAATGTCTTCAAAGCTGGTTCAACGTGTAGTGAGATTCCGGATTGTAAACTGGTGACGTGTGATGCTGCCGATCCTTTGCTAACCTGTAAAGAAGTTCCTCTTGGGCAATGTACTCAAGCCGGGGGAAAAGAAATTCCTGCTGATAAGAAAGCATCGGAGTGTACACAGGGTTGTTGTTTTCTTTCTCTTCCTGATAAGCCCTTTTGTGCGCCGCAATTGCTTTTCAAGTCACAGTGTGCGGAGTTAGCAAGTCAAAAACAGGGTGGTCAGGCGACGTATCAATTCAATAATCCTAGTTCAATGACAATAGAGCTTTGTCAACAGCAGTATTGTAAAGTAACGGGGGTTACGGGGGGCTTAACTGGATTAATACAAGATGTTTCTGGACAGCCAATTTCTGGTGCGGAGGTCACTGTTTTAGGCACTACTATCTCTTCTAGTTTATCAGATGGTCAAGGAAAGTATCTTATTCCTTCAATTTCACCGGCAACACATTCGATTAAAGTTACGGCAAAGGGGTATGTGGATGGGGTGGAGACAGTATCTGTTGCAGTGGGTGAAGCAACGACTCATGATTTTCAATTACAAAAAGCGGCCGGAGAAGCAACATTGTTAATTACGGTAAATGATGTTAACGCCAAGCCTCTTTCTGATATTACAGTTACCTGGCAAGGACTTGTTTCTGGAACAAAGAAAACTGATGCTAAAGGGGTGTTGACTATCTCTGCTATTCCTGCTGGAACATACACCATTCTGGCGAGTGCGATTGGTTATGCTTCACAGGAGTTGAAGAAAGCGGCGGTTAATGGTGACAATCCTATCACTATAACTTTAGTGAAATCGTTGTTTCAAGGAATAGAGGGAACAACTTATGTACAAATGGATAAAACGTATGATGTTTCGATCTATGTTGATGGATTCTTTAAGGCAAAATCGCAATATCCGGATGGGAAATATTCGGTGTCTCTTCCTGCTGATGGAAAAGAACATACGATTTCAGCAACATACCAAGGGTTTGTTTCGGAGATTAAGAAAATAATTGTAGAAAAAGATCAAACGTTGAAGCAAGATTTATTCCTTGCTCCGCTGCAGGGAGAATGTACGGCAGCGGGAACTAATCCTCAAAAGAATGTTGCGGTGTTTACGGCTAAAGCAGTTCCTGGGAAAAAACACGTGCGGTTGGAATGGCAGAAGCCGTGTCCAGAAGTGAAAATGTATAGTATTACAAAGTATGAAAATGAGAAAGTTATTGCTTCGGGAACGGTTGATGGAACGCTGACGTTTTGGGATGATCTCTATTCCGAATGGGGGAAGACGTATATTTATACGATTGAAGCAAATTTTGATTCTGGTTTAGTTTCAAAAGAAGTAACTTCAGTAACAATCACTTTAGGTGATAAAGAGTGTGAAGACAAATATAATAGTGATACTGGTTTGTGGGCATCGTTTTGTCTTGTTGATAAACGGCAGACGGTGTATACCTGTACTGATGAAAATGTATTAACGCCTGTCCAAGAATGTCTGCCTCTAGGCAATACCTGGTATTGTGCGCAAACAACGGCGACGACGGCGAGTTGTAAAGATGGAGGGATTTGTTCTGTTGATACTACTCCATTTGGTTTGTACTCTTCCGCTGAGCAATGTTATGGCACGACTGATGAAAATTTTTGTTATTATGATTCCAGTAAAACTATAGCTAATCAATGTACTAGTTGTGCCTCAGTTAAAAGTTGTTTTGATTTTCAGAGTAAGAACGCCTGTGAGAAAAACTCTTGTTTGAGTTCGACGTGTCAATGGGTGGATGTGGCATCTAATCCTCAATTAATTGATTATAGCGCTATTTTTTCTTCAGAGATGTATAGTCCATTAATGACCAGTGTGGAAACCGGTTCTGGTTATTGTGTGGAAAAAGAATATGCTAAAGATGATCAATGCAATTTATGTAGTCCTGGCTCGAATTTATTTGAGAATTATTTCTGTACGGCAAATGTCTGCGCTAGTTTGGGACGTTGCTTTGCTAATCCTGAACAGACAACCTGTGCGCAATGTAAAGATAATCCGGCGCCAGATGCAACGTGTTATAGTTATGGTTCGGAGCAGGAATGTATTGGGGCTGGTAGTGTAGCCAAAGATGAATATGAACTGCTGACACTTTCTAAAGATCGCTGTAATTGGGGTAGATGTGCGTGGGATGGGGCAAGTTGTTTCAAAGATGGTGATGCAAATAAAAAAGACGATTGTGTTGATGCCAAAGGTGACAAAGTTGCATGTACAGTTGATAATACTCCTCCAGGGACGATGGCATTTATTGGTACTGTAATCAATCAACAAAATCCTTTTGTGAACTTTACTGTTGATGATACGTCTTCTAAACCAGGACAGCAAAGTCCGGTTAAAGAGCTTCATTATTGTCTTAGTCCTGTTGACGGACCTAATACTTGCACGAGCGATAAGTTTGTAACGGTTTGGTTTAATGGTCTTTTGCCTAAAGACAGTGTTGCTGTTAATCTAACGGCGTATCCTTTTTTAACTTCGACAAAAGCTGATGGGGAAGTTTACAATCTCTATTACTTCTCCAAAGATATTTATTCTAACCAAGAACTGCGTCAGAAAGTGGCAGTCTATGTTGATGCAGTTGCTCCTGACTTTGAAATTAAAGAAAGCCCCTCAACACAGGGGATTGTTTCGGAACTTGAGGTTCATCTTGAGAATAGTAATGAGGCCATGAGTTGCCTTTTTGCGCTGAAACAAGTCTTACCTAGCGGAGAAACAAAAACTGTTACAGTTGAGCGAACAGAGCAAAATAAAGAAGCCCTTTTCAGTGATTTGAAAGGCGTTAAATATCTACTCACAGTTTCCTGTACTGATGATCATGGCAATGTTAATGTTAAACAAAAAGAATATTCTTTTGATCTGGAACAGGATATAACAATTATCTATCCAACTAAAGGACAGATTGTGGTAGCAAAAAACGTAGCGTTTAAAGTGCAGACGGAGCTTGGTTCAACGTGTGGTTTATACGATGCGCTCACTAATCAAAAGATTGCCGATTTTGTAACGGACGAAAACGGGTTGACACATGAAACTGCAGCTGTTCAATTAATTGAGAAAGAATATGTTGCGTTACAACAAGTAGTGTGTGAGGAATTGTTAACTGGCAAGAGTCACGAAGATTACTTTGATTTTAAAATTGATTTTACGCCGCCAAGTGTGAGTATATTACTCACTGAAGATGGACATAGTGTTGCCCATCAAGATGATGGTTGGACGGAGTCGTTTATTCTTCAGGCAGGAGTTAGTTTACAATGTAGCAGCAGTAGTCTCCCCTGCCAGAAAATAATGTACTGTTTAGGCGCAGATTGTAATCCTAGTGATACTTCTTCGTATCTGGATTATACATCTCCTCTTGTAGTTAGCAAGACGACTAAGATTTGTTATTTTGCAGTTCATGAAGGAACTCTCTATAATGATGTTTCTTGTGGTGAGATTATGATTGATGGTTTTGGAATAACATTAGAAAAACCGACACGATATATGTATAAGGGTGAACTGTGGGGGATTAGTAATTCACCGACTTTTGACTGGCAGTTTTATACTAAGTTAGCAACTCAAGAGTGTCGCTTTGATTTTATTCCTACGTTTACATATGATACTCTCGCACCCTATAAAATCAAAGAAAAGAATGGGGATGATAAATACTTGTTTGAGAAGTTTCCAGAAAGTGTTTTCACAGATTTTAGTTCTAGCGGCGGCGTCAAGGAAGTGTATGTGATTTGTAAAAATGGTGAAGGGATGATGAGTCCACTACAGAAGATTAATTTGGAGTATGATCCAACGGCGCCAGAGATTTTATCTGTTTCGGCAGATCCAAATCCCGTGATTGAAGGTATCGACACGTTGTTGACGGTTAATACTAATGATAAGACTGTTTGTTGGTTTAGAAATAATGAGGATCAAAGCGTTAAACCTTTCCCGGGAAGAGATGAACATCAATTAGATACGACGCATGAGGTTTCTTTCTATGTTGGCAGCGGCAACTTTGTTGATGGGAAGAAAGAATATGTTCTTAGTGTCCAGTGTGAAAATGGCGCGGGTAATGTATCTTTAGAGAAGAATATCACGATAAATGTTGATTATACTCGAAAAGGAAGTATTGTCTCGATCTGGCCAGATGGTGATTATTTGTCAGGTACTGCGGTGACGGCAGAAGTAGTGACAACAAAAACGGGGTATTGCGAATATAAAAAAGATGACCAGTTTGTTTTATTTGATGAAACGAATGCTAAAGTGCATCACGTTAAGTTGAATGCTTCTAACGAAGGGGAGTACAGTATTCCGTTCCGTTGTTTCTTCGGTGATGCTGCTCCAGAAGAAGCAATTAAGTATACTATTGACCGTCAAGCTCCAGTGATTAATTCCATTGATGACGGAAATGCGACGTGTAGTAAAGATGCGTGGTCAGTTTATGTTAATACTAATGAGACGGCAATTGCCAATTATTCTTATATTGTCTATAATGCCACACCTTCTCTTTCTGGTTCTACGGTTGTTGTTTCTAATACGACGACGTTCAAAAAAGTGGAGATGCTTTATCAGGGTGGGTTAGGTGCCGATTCTACTTTAGATGTTCCATTAAGTGGGATGAGTTTTGACAAGAATAAATCGCAGGGGTTGATTGTTTCTGTTAAAGCTACGGATAAAGCAGGTAATGTTGGGCAAGTAAAAGAAAGTAATGGGGTGCTGATAACTGCGAAGAATTATTCAACTTGTGTGACTGATGGAAAAAAACCAGTGGTTACTTTTTCCGAAGTGAATGGCAGTTCTTGTACTTCGCGGGAAGTTTCTTTACCCTGTAAGGATGCAACTGGTTGTCAAAACTTTATCTATGGTGTTGCGGCAACAGCAGAGAAGTGTAGTCCTACTCAAGCCTATAATGGCAAAGAAATTAGTGTTACTTCAACAAGTTATATTTGTTTTATAACAAAAGATGCGGTTAATAATAGTAAAGCAGAATCAAAATTAATTACGTTTGAAGATGTTGATGGTGATGGAGTGGCAAATTCTTGTGATCAATGTAAAAATTCTCTGGCAGGAAAAGTAGTTGACGGTAAAGGTTGCGCGATTGGTCAAGTTGATGGGGTTCAATCAGCAGTGGATAGTGATGGTGATGGCTTACCAGATGCTTGGGAAAAACAGTTTGATTCGGCTCTTTGTCCTTTATCTTCATTGAGTAAAGATACTAATACTGATAATCTTAATGATGGGCAGGAGGATTATGACAGTGATGGTTTAATGAATTATAAAGAATATAGCGACGGCAAAAATCCTTGTGTTGCTGATATAGCAGAAACGAAGAAGGAGGACGTAGTTCCTACACTTGGTGCTCCTTCTCTTACTGCTCCATCAAATACTTTAGCTTGGGTATTATTGGTTTTAGGATTTGTCTTGTTCTTGGGCGGTTTAGGATATCTAATTTATGTGTATCTTCAAGAGGGACAGAAGAAGAGTGTTTCTCCAATGATGCCGTCGCGAGGTGGCCAGCCTGTGGCGGGAAGAGTTTCTGTTCAGCAAGGAGTGTGGTCACAACAATTTGCGACGTGGAAGAAGGCGCGTGAGGAGCGGGCAAAAGAGAAGGGAAGAACATCGGTGTTTAGCGAGTTCGGCAAGAGTTCAACAGAGATTCCACACGTGCAGGAGGCGTTGCGGGGAAATAAGAGTTTAAATGGCTTACAATCATTAGCGCAGAAATATACCGACCATAAAGAAGAGATCAAACCGGGATTACAAGCCAGCGAGAAGAATATTTTTGATCGTTTGGAGAGTATTGCTCAACAAACAAAGAAGAAAGATATTGAGGAAGTTGTGAGCAAGAAAGAGGCGGATGATATTTTTACAAAGTTACAAAAGATCAGTAAGAAAAGGAAAGAACAATGAAGAAGAGACTGATTAGAAGCAAGAAAGGATTGGGTGTTGGTGAAGTTTTTATTTATATTGTTGCGGCGTTGACGTTTGCGGTGATCATGATTTTTGGATACAAGATTATCAATGATTTCATTCACCGTGGAGAAGATGTGCAATTTCTCCAGTTCAAGAATGATTTAGAGAGCTCGGTGAAGAAGATTTATGCAGACTATGGTTCAAGCAGAAAAGAAACATTTCATTTGCCAGGTGGTTTTGATCAAATTTGTTTCGTCGATTTTGATTCTTCTTACAATGAGAAGTTTTGTGATTATGATACGGTGGCGTGCAGTTTTTGGAAAGATGATGCAGGTGTGGAAGGGGGGTATGATGCAGCGAGCGAGAATGTTTTTTTGAAACCAGCGGCAGCGCAACAGATCAAGATTTTTCAGTTTAGTGTGATTCCAGCAAAAGAAGGGGAGGAAGGATTTCTCTGTGTGCCTATTGTGAAGGGATCGTTTACTCTTATTTTGGAAGGGAAAGGCGATCGAACGGAGCTTTCGCTTCCAAGTAGTTGATCTCTATTTATAATCCTCATTGAATAATACCATGGTAATATCAACTAAAGGGCAGATGCAAATGCCGTTTCATTGGATTTATGTTCTGATTGCCGGCGGTGTTATTTTGCTTTTTTTTGTGAGTATTGTGGTAAAACAGAAAGAATCGGCAACGCAACAGTTAGGGACAGAGGTGAATCGGATTTTAGAATCTATTTTAGGGGCAGCGTCTGTTTCGGAGTCGACGAAGAGTGTTATTTCTACGGCGGGGCTGGCCGATGAGACTTTGTATTTCAAATGCGCAATTGATAAGAGTGGTGATTCTGCATCGGCAGCGATGGAGTATGGTTTAAAAGAAAAAGGTGTATCAGTGAAAGATATGATTATGCCCATATTTGCCCCAGCGGAGATTAAAGGTACACGACTCTTTTTGTGGAGTCTTCCTTACAAACTGCCGTTTAAAATTATTGATCTTCTTTACGTTACGGGACCATCGGTGCAGTATGTGTTGGTTGGTGAAAGTGGGCTGGCGCAGGAATTTTTAAAGGAAGCAAAGTCGAGCTCTGATACACAGTTTAAGATTAAT
>Ga0082335_1005652_pt1 | contig 17000 bp, 17 predicted proteins | sample Subgrocontami58m_FD_72375 | JGI IMG/M metagenome (GOLD analysis project Ga0082335, IMG submission 72375) | Subsurface groundwater microbial communities from S. Glens Falls, New York, USA - GMW37 contaminated, 5.8 m (SPADES assembly) (version 2) ... | reverse complement strand
ATATCTGCTACGCCACGCAGAACCGCCAGGACGCGGTGAAATTCATGGCGCCGCAGTGCGATCTGGTGATCGTGGTCGGATCGCCCAACAGCTCCAACTCCAACCGCCTGCGCGAAGTGGCGCAGACCCTGGGGGTGGAGGCGCATATGATCGACCAGGCCTGCGAGCTGCGTCCCGAGTGGCTGCAAGGCCGCAAGCGCATCGGCGTCAGCGCAGGTGCTTCGGCGCCGGAAGTGCTGGTGCTGGAAGTCATCGCCAGGCTGCAGGCGCTGGGGGCGAAGCGCGTGACTCAGTTGAAGGGCAAGGAGGAGGGCGTGACCTTCCCCCTGCCCAAGGGTCTATCCGCCACCGCCTAGCGCTACGGCGAACCCAAGCCCGCGTTCTTATTTTGGCGCGGTCGTATCAGCGGTTTCCTGCGGGGCCGCTGCGGGCGTACCCTCGGCCCCGGCAGCAGCGGGCGCGGCCTTGCGCACCGGTTTGGCGACGGGCTGCCGCGCCTGGACGCCGGGCGGCAGCAGCGAACTCGCGGGATAGCCTGCGGTGTCGAGGGCAGCTTTGTAAATCCCGCTCTCGAAACCTTTGTACAGCTCGCGTCCCACGGTCATTACCGGAACCACCGAGCCGCCGGAGAGCTTTTTCAGTTGCGCGATGTCCACTTCATCGGTGACGGTTGTTTCGCTGTAGGGCACGCCGCGCTGGTTCAGCAGCTCGCGTGCCTGGGCGCAGGTGTCCTTGCAGGCCTCGGAGGTGTACAGCGCAACCGGGAAATTCTTGACCGCCTGCTGCAATGCGTAAGGCAGGCCTGCCGATGAACTCTGCCCTACGGACAGGGATTGCTTTTGCACGTTCTTGGCACCGGAGGCCGGCACCTGGTCGGAATAATGCACATTGCCGCTGTCATCGACCCAGCGGTACATCTGCGCCTGCGCGAGCACAGGGAGCAGCAGTAAAGGTGCAAGAAATCGCATGCGCATAGGTGAACTCCGTTTCTCCTTGGTTACAAAGTAATCATATCACCGTGGTGCGGCGGCGCATTCGCCCCGGGCGCATTGACGCAGCTCTCGCCCATAAGCGCAATCCGGACAGGAGCGACGCCCAGGACCTACCCGCCTGGGCTTGCCAGAATGCCGGAATTAGACAAAGTCGAAATTCTAATTTAGAATACAAACATGGAGTTACAAAACCACACCCGCGAAAGCGTGGCGCAACTGCTGCGCAGCCATGGCATCAATCCTACGCACCAGCGCATCGAGATCGGCTTCGCCTTGTTTGAAAATCCGCAGCACCGGTCGGCCGATGAAATCCTGGCGATGGTCAACGCGCGCCATACCGAAACCTCCAAAGCGACGGTCTATAACACGCTCAAGCTATTTGTGGACAAGGGGATGGTGCGCGAATTGATCGTCGATCCGAACAAGGTTTTCTACGACCCCAACACCAGCGTGCACCATCATTTCTACGAAGTTGCCACGGGCGAACTCACCGACATCCCTGCTGCGGGGGTGCGTATCGATGGCCTGCCGCAGTTGCCGCCGGGCATGGTTACCGAGGGTATCGACATCATCGTGCGCACCCGTCCGGGGCGTTGATCGGCCGCAACCGCGGCACCCCTCTCAGTCTTCCCCGGCGGATTGGAACGCCGTTGCGTTTGCCTGTTGCGTTTGCCTGTTGCGTTTGCCTTGTTAGCGCAAGCGCCGGCGCATATAATAGCGCCCTCCCATTGATGCTCCTTTTTGCATCGACGTGTCCGATACGGCTAGAGCCGGGTTAGCTCAGTTGGTAGAGCAGCGCATTCGTAATGCGAAGGTCGGAGGTTCGACTCCTCTACCCGGCACCATTTTCAGGCCGGCCCTCAGTCGGCGCCTTTAATGTACTTGTAGGTCCGCGTGCGCGTCTGGTTGATGGGCGGATTGATCTTGTCCGGCTTGATCGGGGAACTCGAACTCCCGTCCCGCTGCACGGCACCGATGAGCACTGCCGTCGGCACGCCGTCGATGGGCACGATGCCGATCACCGGCGAAGGCGGCAGCCCGCCGCCTGCAAACGTGGATGAACGCGAGCCGCCGCAAGAGGCGTTGTTCGCAGTGCCTATCGAGCCCGAGCCGTTGAACAGATTGACGAAGTAACCGCGCGCTTCGCCCAACCTGGTGCTGCACGACAAGCCGCTGGAGAGCGGCCGGTTGGTGCTGAAGGTCACCATGCCGCCGACGATCACCGCGGCGGTGACGCCCTGTTCCCCCTGTCCGTACTGATTCAGATACATGAACCAGCCCTTCAGGCTCGAGTTCGTAAGCAGGTTGGTGCTGCTGCAGGTCGAATCGTTGACGTCGGTCACATTGAGCGTGCCGCTGGAATCCAGGTTGTATGCCGCGGTGCTTGGAATGGAGGTCAGGTCATCCTTGTAGACATAGGCTTTGTTCGGGTAGGGCAGCGTGCCGTAGGGATAATCGGTGATCAGCGGATGCTCGCGATCGCCCGACACGATCGCAACGTAGGCCGAGGTCTGGTACGGGAACAACCCCGGGCCGAACAGGAACTTGCGCCCCTGGCCGCTCAGATTGGTCTGGGCGACCTTGTGCATGACCCATTTGGTGGCGTCGGTGGTGTTGTTGATCGAGCTTGAGGGGGGCACCGCCGTCAGCGAGGTCGGAGAGCTGACGAAATCGACGCGATAGATGCGCCCGCCCACGTCGGCGACGTAGGCGTAGTCGACCAGACCGTCGTTGTTCAGGTCGATCATGTTCACGTCCGCCGCCACGGCGCGGTCGGTCGCAAACGACGTAATCAGGGCGCCGGTGTCGGCATTGATGAAATAGACCACATTGCCTTTGGTCGAGCTGCACTGGCTGGTGATGATGGAATTGGTGTCTTCGCACGGGTCATAGCCGCCGCCCATCACCACGACCGGATTGGTCGATGCAGTCGAATAGCCGCTGATGAACGCGACGTTCGGGGTGGACCAGGTCTGCCCGATCTGCTCGAAGCCGGTATCGCAGCCGCCGCTGGCCGAAGTGCAGCCATGGCGCCATTTCAGCGTCGGGTTCGCGCTCGGGTCGCTGACGTCGAAGGCATAGACCATCCTGCCGCCGCGGCGCTGGGTCGGATAGATCCACACCGGCGGATTGGTTCCGCCTACCGGCGCCTGGTAGATGCCGATCGAGCCGTCGAAAAAGTAGTCCTTGCGCGGAAAGCCCGCGGTGGCGGTAAGACCGTAATCGATGCCGGGGCTGTTGTCCATCAGCCGCTCCAGCTTGGAGTAGTGCTCGGGGGCGACGAAGGACCAGCGCTCCTTGCCATTGGACGCATCGACCGCGCGCAGCGTGCCGTCGTTCGAGCCGTAGTAGACCGTGACCCCGGCGGCGCCGTAGTTGACCGGCAGCGGCCGTGAATGCACCACGTCGCCGTGGATCGACGGGCGCGTCTGGTTCGGGTTGGTGCTGGCGTTGTACAGGCCGGTTGCGTTGCCGGGGTCGGCGGGGGGAGGGTTGGTGTTGATGACATCGACGCCGCTGGTGAAGGCGGCCAGATTGCTGGAGAGGCCGCTGGAAGCCGCGGTGAAACTGACCAGCGCGCCGCCGCTCAGGGTGAGCATATTGCGGTTGGCCGCCGTCTGCGCGGTCGTCACCCCAGGGTCGTTGCCCCGGCGCAGGATTTCGGCCACCGCGCCTTTTTCCACCGTCGGGCCGTCGGGGAGGTCTGAATAGATGGTGCCGGCGGCGATGGCGCTGGCGCAATTGCTGGCGGGATCCGGATTGACCGTCTTGGTCGCCCAGTAATTACTCGAGTCCGTGGTCCAGAAGCTGGCCGCGCAGTCGTCGATGAAGCCGGTCAGCGCATTGGTGGCCACAGCGCCGTTCTTGTCGACCAGGTCGAGGTCGCCGGCGACTTTGCCGATCTGGTATTGCTTGAGGTTGCCGTACCAGCGCGGATTGGCGTCCGGGTCGGGACGGAACATGCCGATGAACACCTGGTTCGCGTTCTGGGTGCGGTTGGTTGCGTTGACCGGCAGGCTGGCCGAGGCAAAGGTGGTGTTGACCGACTGGATTTCGGCGAGGATCTTCTTCAGCGCGGCGACGATGGCCGCCTCGTTGGTCGCGGAAAAATACTTGCCGCCGCCAATACGCGCCATGCTCATGTACAGCTCCGTCTCCTCGGCGTTTTGTTGCGCGTTGAACACGTCGATGGTGTAGGTGGTGATCGACTGCTTGATGGTATCGGTGCCGCTGGCCGTGTTCTTCGCCTTGGGTTGATGCATGAAGCGCGCCCACTCGTCCGCGTTGGCGGCGGTGCTCGGCGTGATGAAGTTTCCCGTCGGCGTCACCACCGTGCCGGTGGTGTTGCCGGTCACCATGTAGCGCGCGCCCGAGGTGCAGACGCCGGCGCTGGCCGTGGGGGCGGCGTAGGTGCAGCCACCGTTGTAGCCCGAGCAACTGGCGGCGAACTCCGGAATGCCTGTGGTGCTGGCATAACACTGGGCGGTGTTGCCGAGCAGGGTCGTAGTGGTGGTAGCGCCGAACGAGGTGACGGCCACCGCGCTCGCCCTGACCGTTTGGGTGACGGTGTACTTGTAGCGCGGGGTGGTAGTGACCGTGGAGGGTGATCCCGTTATCGTATTGGTCACATCAACAAGGTTCTTGCCCCCGCCGCAGGAGGCGCCCAAAGCGCCCGTGACGGCGCAGCTATAGGTGGTCGTGGTGGTGTCGTTTCCGGAGGTGGTGACCAGAGGAGCGGGGCAGCTCGTGTCCACTCCGGCATAATCACCGGAAGCGCCCCATCTCGGAGTTCCTCCGGTTGTTGTTCCGAGACTGCCATAACAGGTCGTCGTCGTCCCTGTTCTGTAGGTAATTTGATTGCTGCCGAGAACGGCCGCGCCGACCGACGGCGTGCAGCTCGCGCTCGCGGCGGCGTCCACGGCGCCGATCGCGTAGGTATCGTTGCTATAGGTGGTGGTGGTGGTAATGGTGTCCGCGCCGCTGGTCACGGAGTTCGTGGTCGTTGCGGGCAGGCTCATGCCGCCTTGGTCTCCGGCGGCGGCGGCGGCGCTGGCGTAACAGGCCGAAGTGCCGGTGTTGGTCGGGAAGCTAATGACCGCCGCCGCGGTGCTGGTGCCGCTGCTGGTGATGGTGTTGCCCATCACCGAGTAGCGCTGCGTCCCGGCCACGCAGGTATCGAGCGAGGTGGTGGTATTGCTGTTGCTGCAACTGCAACTGTCGTAGCCCGCCCCGACGGCGCATGCCGCGGCGTTGGATGCGTTGTCGGTCGTGCCGCTGGTGGTGCAGGCGGCCTGGCTGGCATAGCACTGCGTGGTGTAGTTGAGGTTGATCGTCGTGGTCGCGGTCGCGCTGGTAAATCCGGGGACCTGGATTTGCGGGCTGCAACTGCCGCCCAGGTTGGTGAGCGCGGTGCAGTTGGCCGCGGTGTCCGCGGCCGGGCCGTTGGTATTCGGATTGCCGATGAATATGATGAAGTTGCGGCCGCAGGAATTGGCATCGGACAGCGGGGATCTAAACCGGGTGTAGTTGGCGGTGTAGCCGTTGGAGTCGGCCTTCGCGGCCAGCACCGCGGAGGGAGAAACGGAATTGTCGCCGGTAAAGTAATTGTAGGCGTCGTACATCAGGTTGCCGTATTCCGTGTTCGCGTTTCGTTTTTCGTCCGGATCGTTGATGTTGTTGTAAATCGTGGTCAACTGCGTGCTGAAGGTGGTCTTGTTCGCGTCGGTCATCGGCTGGATGGCGTAACGGATGAAGCCGCCGGTGTCGTTGGCGTTGCCGCCGGTGACGAATTCCATCAGGCCGAGATTCACGTCGCTGCCGATGGAGCTGAGGACCGTGTTGATCGCGCTCGCCTCGGACTGGCCCTGCGCCAGGCCGCCAGGCCATTGCTGGCTTTGCCGTGCCCAGTTGGACGTATTGTCGAGGATGATCAGGATTTTCGGGCCAATGGCCGTGCCGCCGCCGGCGCCGGTGAATATGTCGATGTCCTCGGCCGCGGAATGGGTCGGGACAAAAGCTGCCGCGGCGCAAAGCAGCAGCGCGGGCAAGCGGTGTTTGGTCGGGCAGTTCATGTCAATACTCCCACAAGAAATCAGGCTGTCCGGCGAGGCCGCCTTCAGCACGGCACTACGCTGCAAACGGTGTCGGCGGGCACCTGTACCGAAACCCCCTGGTGCAGTTCCACCGACGTATTGGTCGACGCTTGCGTTGCGACGACCCTAAGGTCGTACAGCGTCCGAGCGCAGAGCGAATTGCCTACAGCCGCGCCGACGACACCGAAGGCCTGGGCCTGCCCGAGGGCGCAGCCGATTTCGTCGGGGTTGCTCAGGACGAGCGCGGCGTTGGTCACGACATGCGCTTGCGTCAGCGTCGGCGTAATGGTCACGGCGACATCCGGAGTGCCGTCGGCATTGACGTCGACATTGGCCGTCGACGCGACGGAAACGCTGGTCGGCAAGCTGATGGCTGCTTCCACCGCCTCTTCCGCGGCGCGCACGGTTTCGGTGCGAAACTGCATGTTGCCGACGATCTGCAGGTTGCTCTTGCCCAACCTGAAACTGGTGACCGCCATCAGCGTCAGCAACACCAGCATGATCAGGCCGACGAGCAGGGTCGCGCCTTGCTGGCGCCGCATCGGGGCGTTCATGGCGTCACCCTTCCGGACGGATTGTCCAGCCTCACCACGGCGTTGTAGGCGTGGCGTTTGTACCTGTCGCCATAGGTGCCGCTGGCGGGAAACACGTTGGCGCTCCCGTCGGCTTTCAGGCCCAGCGTGTAGATCTTGTTGTCGGTCCAACCCGGCGATTGTTCGACGTTCCGCGCCAGCAGGTTGACCTTGACCGAATAGGTGTGGAGCCAGTTGAGCAAGCAAGCGTGGCCGGCGCAGCCGTTGTAGGTCCAGGGATCGGCCGTGTAGGCGCTGATAATGGCGCTGTTGGCGGTATTGCCGACGCCGTATTCGAACTGGATGGTTTCAATGCCCTCGACCAGCGGCACGATGGTGAAACCGCCGGCCCCCAGCTCCGCGCGCTTGAGGGTGGGGATGCCATCGCCGGCGGCGTTGTTGTTGGCGACGAAATAAATGTGCGTCAGGTAGCGGCGATAGTCGGCCGCAGGCGCGGGCACGCCGGGCGAGGTCGCGCAACTGAGCGTGCGCAGGGTCGCCAGCGTAAGATCGGTGTTCAGCACGAAGTTCGTCTGATAATCCCTGCGCGATCCGGTGTTACTTGCGAGCTCGGTCGCCTGAAAGCAATTGGACGCCTGAAAATAGGGCGCCGCATTGGGCAAGGCATCGCAGCCTGCTCCCAGCGTGGGGCCCGCGACGCAGGTGCTGAGCCGGCGCACCACCAGGATGTCGGAGCCGGCGCGCGTGTCGCTCACGCAGGAGGGCACGGTGGCGGCGTTGTCGTAGCCTTGCACGTGGAAAAAAAACGTGTTGTTCAGATTGGCGACGGTGGTGACGCAGGGGTCGGGCGCGGCTGTCATGGCGGCGGTGACCGGGGAGGTGTCCGCGCCCAGGGGTGGCGCTTCAGGGTTGGCGCCTATGATTTTTTCGTATGGATTGAATGAGGAAAAATAGCCGGCCATGCGCAGGTCTTCGGTCAGCAGGCTCATCGCGTAGCGGCCGCTTTCGAGCTGGCGGTTGCTGCGCTCGATTTCAGTCCGGGCCTGGCTGTTTTTCACGAAAATAGAAACCAGCCCGGTCATGATCATCAGGCCCAGGGTGATCGCGATCATCAGTTCGATGAGAGAGAAGCCGCGGTGGAATTCTCGAAGGTTGTTTCTCGGTGGGAGCAGTTTGGTCATGTGCGTCATCCGGCTAGGATTACGAGCAACCGGGCAGGCCGATGGAAACGCGCGCTGAAATGGCGCGCCGCAGGCGATCGTCGCCGCCAAAGCTGGCCTGGCCGCAGGTCGCGCTGGGAATGCTGGTCGCGTTCAATCCCTGCCACGCAACCGTGACCAGGTAAATGCCCGGCTGGCACAGTCCGGCCGCAAGGTTCTGGGCCTGAATTTGGGTGACGCAGCCAAGCGCGCCTAACATCGCGCCGACTTTCGTGCCACCGCTGGTCTCGGCCGCCCCTTTGAGTGAATTGCTCCATTCGCACTGGTCCCGCGCAACGCCTGCTGCCGTGCCGGAGCAGTCTGCGGGCTGGGCATCTCCCGTGCCCAAAGTCGTCCCCGCGGCGAGCACGTAAGTAGCGGCGGCGTTGCGGTTGGCGTTTATGCGCTCGACCATGCTGTTCAGCAGGACGACCGCCTGGCCGCGCTGGTAGGACTCCATTTCGGCGATGAATATTTTGCTTTGCAATCCGGCCAGGCCGAGCATGCCGAAAGCCAGGATGACAATGGTGACCAGCACCTCGAGCATGGTGGTGCCGAGCTGAGACCTGTCGCGGCATTGGCGATGCGCTAACATGCTGCGGCTTTCACGTAGGGGCGCCCGCTCAAATCCACGCTGACGCAGCGCTGGGCGGTGGTGCCGCTGGCGCTCATGTTGAACGCCGGCGCGACGGCGCCCGAAATGCGGCCGGAGTTGCGGTAGGTCACGCTGTCCGGTCCGGTGGCGGTGATTCCGGCGAACGCCGAGTGGACCTCGATATTGCTGCCGGCGTTGTCCGGATCCGCGATCTGCCAACCGCTCTGCCACGCTCCCGCAGTCGTGGGCGACATGGTTACGTTCCGGTTGCGCTTGATGGCTTCGCTGCGCGCCAGCGTCAGCGATGAATTGAGGTCGGTCGCCATGGATTTTATTCTCTGGCTTTTGATGAACTCGCTGAACGCCGGTGCGGCGAGGGTAGCCAGAATCGCGACAATCGCAATGACGATCAGGAGCTCGATCAGGGTGAACCCTTCCCGACCGGGCCGCGGCTGGCGCAATTGTCGGCGCAAGGATTTCATCCGGACTCGTTACCAGTACGCCGAAGGTGTTTTCACGCCGGCCTGGTCGATGCTCATCGCCAGCTCGTTGTTCGTGGCCTGGGTTCCCTGCGGCGTGGCGGTAATCAGAAAGGTGGGCGGGGGCCCTGCGGCAGTGACGACAACGGGCGTGCCATAATAGGGTGAAACCTCGCTCGGAACCGCCAAGGCCGGGGTGGCCGTGCCGAAGAGCACGTCGAGGCTGGGGGCATAGCTGCGATTGTCCAGGAAATACTGCTGTTGCCGCTGGGCAGCATCCATGAGGAAGGCCTGGGCACCGGCGCGGTGCCCCTTGAGAATATAATTCCGATACGACGGAAAGGCGATCCCCGCGAGTACGGCGATGACCGCAACGACGATCATCAGTTCGATCAAGGTAAAGCCGCGGACGCGTCTGGAGGGAGTCATGATTCACCTTTCTGCGGTTTAACTGAGGGTTTGCCTGCAGCTTCTGTCTGTCTAAATTCGCCATCACTCTGTCGCCGATCGTGGGCCCGGAGCAAGGCACCATCGCTTTCACGTTTGAATCCTAGTATTCCCGTGAGGCTGACGCCAGGGAAAGTTGACGAGCGGTGAATATTCGGGAATAAACGGTTTCGAATCAGTGCGTCCGGCGCGGCCAAGGGCCGGCAGCGCAAGTCGTCCGGGTTATGCAACAATCCGACTTTGCGGCGATGCTGGCGCCGGCGTGGTGACTCCGGGCGCGGTGCCCTACCAAGGAATGGAACATGAGTGCGAACGAAGCGAGGCAAGTGCTGGGTATCATCGGCGGCAGCGGGGTCTACGACATCGACGGCCTCGCCGGCAAGCGCTGGGAGAAAGTTTCGTCCCCGTTCGGCGAGCCTTCGGACGAATTGCTCTGCGGCGAGCTCGACGGCCAGCCGATGGTGTTTCTGCCGCGGCACGGACGCGGCCACCGGATTCCGCCTTCCGAGATCAACTTCCGCGCCAACATCGATGCGTTGAAGCGCCTGGGCGTGAGCGACGTCGTTTCCGTCAGCGCGGTGGGCTCGCTGCGCGAGCATCTGCATCCGGGGATGTTCGTCATCGTCGACCAGTTCATCGACCGCACGTTTGCGCGCGCGAAAAGCTTTTTCGGCACCGGCGTGGTGGCGCACGTTTCCATGGCGCACCCGGTGTGCGGCCGCCTGGGCGACCACCTCGAGGCGGCGGCGCGCGAGGCCGGCATCGACACGGCGCGCGGCGGCACCTATCTGGTGATGGAGGGGCCGCAGTTCTCCAGTCTGGTGGAATCGGAGATGTATCGCACCTGGAACTGCGATGTCATCGGCATGACCAACATGCCCGAAGCCAAGCTCGCGCGCGAGGCGGAGATGTGCTACGCGACGGTGGCCATGGTCACCGATTACGACTGCTGGCACCCGCACCACGACGACGTGACGGTGGATGCGATCATCAAGGTGCTGCTCGCCAACGCGGAGAAGGCGCGCACGCTGGTGAAAAAAGTTGCGCCGAGGATCAAGCATGACGCGAGCGCAGTCCATTGCGGCTGCCGCATGGCGCTTCGGCACGCGCTGATCACCGCGCCGGAGGCGCGCGACGCGGAAATGGTGCGGCGACTCGACGCCGTGGCCGGGCGCCTGCTGAATCCAAAGTGATCCGATAGGAGCAAGTCATGCCGATTAAATCGCTCATCCGCACCGTTCCGCACTATCCGAAGCAGGGCGTGATGTTCCGCGACATCACCACCCTGCTCAAGGATGCGGTCGGATTTCGCGTCACCATCAACGAATTCGTCCACCGCTATACCGGCGCGAAAATCGACAAGATCGCCGCCATCGAGTCGCGCGGCTTCATCATCGGCGCCGCGCTGGCGTTTCAACTGGGCGTGGGCTTCGTGCCGATACGCAAGAAAGGCAAGCTGCCGGCCGAGACGGTCGGACACGACTACGAACTGGAGTACGGCTTCGACCGCGTCGAGCTGCACGTCGATGCGATTGCGAAGGGCGAGCGGGTGCTGCTGGTGGACGACCTGATCGCAACCGGCGGCACGGCCGAAGCGGCGATCAAGCTGATCGAGAAAATGGGCGGCGTGGTGGTCGAATGCTGCGCCGTGATCGATCTTCCGGACCTGGGCGGGCGCAAGCGCCTGGCGAAGCTCAAACACAAGGTGTTCACCTTGTGCGAATTCGAAGGCGACTGAGAAACTTGCCTGGAAACGCGCGTCCCTATTGGCTTCCGGGCCGATTTGCGTCGTCTGGTGGTCGCCGCAATGGAGCGGAAAGCGGTCCGAGCCCGGGGCTCCATCCTCGACGACTGTCCGTGCCAGATCGCTAACGCTCGCCCGCATGTCGATTCATTGATATCCTGCCCGGCATGAGCCAGATCCTGATCCAGCAATACCTCAACCAGTTGCAGGACCTGCGCAAGGTCTCCGGAACACACCGCGAGTCTGTGGTGCGCGAAGCTTTCAAAGACTTGTTGAAGGGCTGGGCGCGCGCGCACGATCTGGTGTTCGTGCCCGAATATGAGATCGAGACGAAGGCGAAAGACCGGCGCTACGTCGACGGCGCGCTGCTCTACGAGTTGCGCATGCCTTTCGGCTACTGGGAGGCGAAGGACGAGAAGGACGACCTCGACGCCGAGATCGAATACAAATTCCGCCGCGGCTACGCGCAGGACAATATCGTTTTCGAGGACTCGACCGAAGCGGTCCTGATCTAGAACCGGCAGGAAGTGATGCGCTGCGGCGTGGACGACGTGGCCGCGCTGGAAAAGCTGCTCGGCCTTTTTTTCGCCTACGAGCGCTTGGAGATCGCCGAATTCCGCAAGGCGGTGGAGCAGTTCAAGGTCGACCTGCCGGCGGTGCTCGAGTCGCTGCGCAACATGATCGCGCGCGCCTATACGGAGAATGCCGCCTTCCGCAAGGCGTCGCAGAAGTTCCTCGCGCACGCGCAGGAGGCGATCAACCCCAGCCTCAGCGACGCCGACGTGCGCGAAATGCTGATCCAGCACGTGCTCACCGAGGAGATTTTTTCCAAGGTGTTCGGCGAGGACGATTTTCACCAGCACAACAATGTCGCGAAGGAACTCTACGCGCTCGAGGCGCGCTTCCCGGGCGTCACGCTGGTGGCCGCGTGGCCTGGCCCGGCCTTGGCGCGGATCGGCCTGGACGAGCACACCGCGGTGGTGATCCTTACCCACGATCCCAAGCTGGACGATCCGGCGCTCTGCGCCGCGCTGCAAAGCCCGGTGTTCTACGTCGGCGCGCTGGGCAGCGCCCGCACCCACGCCAAGCGCATCGAGCGCCTGCGCGAGCACGGCCTCGCGCAGCTCGCGCCGCGCATCCACGCGCCGGTGGGCCTCGACCTGGGCGGCCGCGCCGCGGCCGAGATCGCGGTCTCCGTGCTCGCGCAGGTGATCCAGGAACGCTACCGGCGCGCGCCCTGATGAAGTGGCGCGCACCAGCCTGCGCGGAAAAGAGCAGGATGGCAGCTGCGGATGTGCACAATTGGCTGCTCGCCCGTTCCTATTGCTTCTTCTGGCTATTTCCCCGCCGGTTTTCGGGCGCGTATGAAGGCGCTCATAAACTTGCCATCGACCTCCGCTGCGATCGCATCCACGTCGATGCCTTGGCCGGCCAGAAACTGGCGCGCATCCTCGACCGCGTAAATCCGCGTGGGCTCGATGACTATGTTCTCGAAGCCGGCGCTGGCGAGCTTCGCCGTGTAGTCGATATCGCGCAGGGCGCCGGCGATACAGCCGATCCACAGTTCGACGTTCTGGCGGATTGCGACGGGAACATCGCCGGTGACGACCACATCGGAAACCGCAAAGCGGCCGCCCGGCTTCAGCACGCGGAATGCCTCGCGCAGCACGCGATCCTTGTCGGCGGAGAGATTGATCACGCAATTGGAAATGATCACATCGACGCAGTTGTCGGGAAGCGGAATGCTCTCGATCTCGCCTTTGAGAAATTCGACATTGCTCGCGCCGGCCTTCTTCTGGTTCTCGCGCGCCAGCGCCAGCATCTCGTCGGTCATATCCAGGCCGTAGGCTTTGCCTGTGGCGCCGACGCGCCTGGCCGAAAGCAGCACGTCGATGCCGCCGCCCGAGCCCAGGTCGAGCACGGTCTCGCCGGGGTTCAACTGCGCCAGCGCGGTCGGATTGCCGCAGCCGAGCGAGGCCTGCATGGCCTGTTCCGGCACTTCGCCGCTTTGCCGCGTGCTGTAGAGATTGGAAGTGATCGGGTCGCAACCACCGCCCACGGCAGGGGCGGATCCACAGCAGGAAGAGCTTTCGCTCCGCACCCGCAGCGCAGCTTGACCGTATTTCTGTTTCACCACTTCGCGAATATTTTCCGTGCTCATTTGCGTACTCCTTTTCTGACTGGTTTAAACGCCGCGCTCATACCAGGCGCGCGAGGAATTGACCACCTTGACCACCAGCAGCATCACCGGCACCTCGATCAGCACGCCGACCACGGTGGCCAGCGCCGCGCCGGACTCGAAGCCGAACAGGCTGATGGCTGCGGCCACGGCCAGTTCGAAGAAGTTCGAGGCGCCGATCAGCGCCGACGGACAGGCCACGCTGTGCTTTTCTCCCAGAGCCCGGTTCAGCAGGTAGGCCAGCGAGGAGTTGAAGAAGACCTGGATCAGGATAGGCACGGCCAGCAGCGCGATGACCAGCGGCTGCTTGAGAATGGCGTCGCCCTGGAAGGCGAACAGCAACACCAGCGTAACGAGCAGTGCCGCGACCGACCAGGGCTGAATCCTCGCCATCGCAGCGTCGAACGTCCCCTGGCCCCGAGCGAGCAATCGCTTGCGCATGAGCTGCGCGAGGATCACCGGGATGACGATATACAAGACAACCGAGGTGAACAGCGTCGCCCAGGGCACGCTGATCGACGAGATGCCCAGCAGCAGCCCCACGATGGGCGCGAAAGCGAAAATCATGATGCTGTCGTTCAACGCAACCTGCGACAGCGTGAAATACGGGTCGCCGTCGGTCAGCCGGCTCCACACGAACACCATCGCGGTGCAAGGCGCGGCGGCGAGCAGGATCAGCCCGGCGATGTAACTGTCAATCTGTTCTGCGGGCAACATCGGCGCAAACACGCCGCGGATGAAAAACCAAGCCAGGAAAGCCATCGAAAACGGTTTCACCAGCCAGTTGATCACCAGTGTTACGCCGATGCCCTTGATGTGGCCCTTGACTTGATGCAGCGCGCCGAAGTCGATCTTCAGCAGCATCGGGATGATCATTACCCAAATCAACAGACCCACTGGCAGGTTGACCTTGGCGATTTCCATCGCCCCGATCGCCTGGAACACGCCGGGCAGACCTTGCCCCAGGGCAATGCCGACCACGATGCAGATTGCGATCCAGGCGGTGAGGTAGCGTTCGAATAAATTCAGCGGCGCGCTGGCCGCGTTTCTGCCGGCAATTGCAGGGGCTGCGCCCATGATTTATTGACCCTTCTCGCGCAGTCGGCCGATCTGCTCGACTTCGCGTTTAATGGCCATGGCATCGAGCTTGGCCAGCGGCAGGGCGGTAAACAAGGAAATCCGGCAATGCAACAACTTGAACGTCGCGGAAAAGGCTTCGCGTTTCTGTTCGTCGCTGCCGGCGACCGCGGCCGGGTCTGCTATGCCCCAATGCGCAGTCATCGGCTTGCCCGGCCAGATAGGGCACACTTCGCCCGCCGCGTTGTCGCAGACTGTGAATACAAAGTCCAGTTGAGGGGTGCCCGCTGCGGCAAACTCGTCCCAGTTCTTGCTGCGCAAATTGGTTGTGCCGAGGTTTTGCTTCTGCAGCAGTTCGATTGCGAACGGGTTCACCTCGCCCGCAGGGTGGCCGCCGGCGCTGAACGCGCGGAAACGTCCTTTGCCGATGCCGTTGAGGATGGCTTCGGCGAGGATGCTGCGGGCAGAGTTCCCGGTGCACAGGAAAAGAACATTGAAAACGCGTTCGCTCATTCAGGGCTCCGGCGGAATTAACGGGCGGACGCGGTGCGCCGCCGCTTCAGCGGGGCGGCGGCGCTGGCCTTGGGCAGGCATTGCGCGCCCTGGCAGCAGTTGTCGGTGAGATACGCCAGCAACTCGCTCATCGCGGCATAGTCGGCAACGTAGAAAATGAAACGGCCCTCCTGCCGCCCGCGGATCAGCCCGACCCGGCTCAAATGAGCAAGATGAAACGACAGCGTCGCCGGCGCGAGTTCCAGCTTTTCGCAGATCAAGCCGGCGTTGACGCCCACCGGCCCTGCCTGCACCAACAAGCGAAAAATCGCAAGCCGCGTTTCGTGTCCCAGCGCGGTGAGGCTCTTGCTGGCGGATTCAAGTTCCATATTTCCAGTATTATCGAAATAATGAGTTATGTCAACTGCTGCGCCGCCTGCGTGTCGCCGCCTGCGCCGGATGCGCGGGTGCCGGTTCATCGGCCGAATGCTTGGGCGGCGCGCACAGGTGGCATAATGAGGCAGCGCTCGCCCGGGCGCTAGAATCGGTCTCGTCCGGATCATCGACTGGCGCTACGCAAAAAAAAACAGAACGGCTATGAAAGCTACGCGGAAAATGGCCCTGCTCTCGATCGCCACGTCGATCGCGACACTGGCCTTGAAGTTCGGCGCGTATTTCCTGACCGACTCGGTGAGCCTGCTGTCGGACGCGCTGGAAGCCCTGGTCAATCTCGCCGCCGGCCTGGTCGCCCTGACCGCGCTCACCATCGCCGAGCAGCCTGCGGACGATCGCCACACCTATGGCCACGACAAGGCCGAATATTTCTCCAGCGGGGTAGAGGGCACGCTGATTCTGTTTGCTGCCGGCTCCATCATCTACGCCGGGCTGAACCGCCTAATGCACCCGCTGCTTCCGGAGAATCTTGGTTGGGGTATTTCGGTAGGGCTGCTCGCGGCGGCAATGAACTACGCCACCGCCCGGCTTATGCTCAAGGTCGCTGCGAAGCATGACAGCGTCACCATCGAGGCGGACGCCAAGCACTTGCTGACCGACGTGTGGACGTCGGCCGGCGTGTTGGGCGGGTTGCTGGTCATCGTGTTCCTGCCGGGATGGCAAATACTCGATGCGCTGATTGCGGTCGCCGTCGGCTTGCACATCGTCGTCACCGGCATCGATTTGCTGCGCCGCTCGATCGACGGCCTGATGGATGCGGCCTTATCGCCGCGCGAGATCCACCAGGCCGAGGAACTCATCCGTGCGGGGCTGCCTGCCGAGGCGAGTTTTCATGCGCTACGCACGCGCAAATCGGGCGCCACGCGCTTCATCGAGTTTCACCTGCTGCTGCCGGGGGAGACCAGCGTGCGCGAATCCCACGCTTTGTGCGACCGGCTGGAGGCATCGATCGCGAGCCATCTGGCAAGGGCATCGGTCACCATTCACGTCGAACCGCAGGAGGCGCAACAGCCCCCCGCGAAATCGCCGTGATGCGGAGTTCACTTGGGGAGTGAGTGATGAAATACAAGGACTACTACCAGGTGCTCGGCGTCGAACGTGACGCCGACATCGACGCGATCAAGAAAGCCTACCGCAAACTCGCGCACAAGTATCATCCGGATGTATCCAAGGATCCTGCCGGCGAGGAGAAATTCAAGGAGATCGCGGATGCCTACCAGACCCTCAAGGATCCGGAAAAACGCGCCGCCTACGACCAGTTGGGCCGTCATCAGCCCGGACAGGATTTTCAGCCGCCTCCGGACTGGGGGAAGCAGTTCGGGGATGCGCCGTTCTCGTCCGACGACATTGATTTATCCGAATTGTTCGCCGGGCTCTCGAGCGGGAGGCGGCACGCGGGGCGGCAGGGCGGCACTTTTAAAATGCCCGGACAGGATTACGAGGTTACGGCGCACATCAGTTTGGATGACGCCTGTCGCGGTACCACGGTAGATCTGAATCTTACCGTGCCCGAATATGACGAGCACGGCCGGCCGCATCGCGTCGAGCGATCGTTCAAGGCGCGCATTCCCAAAGGCGCTACCGATGGACAAAGGCTGCGGCTGCGGGGTAAAGGCGGAAAGGGGTTCAACGGCGGACCCGACGGGGACTTGTATCTCAATATCGCCCTGCACCCGCATGCGCTCTACCGCGTCAGCGGCCATGACCTTTACCTGGA
>Ga0082335_1005649_pt1 | contig 17021 bp, 11 predicted proteins | sample Subgrocontami58m_FD_72375 | JGI IMG/M metagenome (GOLD analysis project Ga0082335, IMG submission 72375) | Subsurface groundwater microbial communities from S. Glens Falls, New York, USA - GMW37 contaminated, 5.8 m (SPADES assembly) (version 2) ... | reverse complement strand
GCGCGGCTTCGGCCGCCTCCTCGGCGTCCTCGTCCGGCACGACCGCGGGAGCGTTCTCGCTGATCAGCAGCGTCTCGGCATCCGGGGCCTCGTCGTAGACCTGGATGCTCATGTCGTTGAACGTGGTGATGATCGATTCGATCTGTTCCGCGTCCACCATGTCGTCGGGCAGGTGGTCGTTCACCTCGGCGTAGGTCAGGTAGCCGCGCTCCTTGCCGAGCTTGATCAGGTTCTTCAGCCGCGTGCGCCGCGCTTCGGCTTCCTCGGGCTTCAATTCGGCGCGCGCGAGCAACGCGCGTTCCGCGTCCCGATCGCGCTTCGCGGGCCGTCCGGGGCGGCCGCGGGTCGCCTTGGCGAGTTCCTGAGCCTTGAGCTTCGCCTCGAGCGCCTTCTGCTTTGCGAGCTCCTTTTCTTTCTGCAATCTTTCCTTCTCTTTCAGTTTCTCGCGGGCGACGCGTTCCTTCTCCTTCTGGCGCGCGAGCTTTTCCTTCTCGCGCTCCTTCGCGAGGCGCGCCTTTTCCTTCTCCTTGGCCGCTTTCTCCCGCGCCTTCTCGCGGGCCAGCCGTTCCTTCTGCTGCGCCTTCTCGCGCGCCGCGCGCTCCCTCGCCTTGGCGGCTTCCGCCTGCGCCTTCGCCCGCTGCGCCTTGGCGCGCTGGGCCACCTGCTGGGCCTTCACGCGCGCGGCCTTGGCTTTGTCCTTCGCGCCGGCGTTGGCTCTAACGGTCTGTTTTGCCATGACTTTTTCCTGAGAGGGATGCTGCTGGGAGAAAAAAAGCTGAAAATTATACCACACGAGATGGGGGCATTCGGTGCCGCTTCAATGCGGCGACCTCGGCCATCAATCGCACGAATTCGTCGCGCTCCGGCGCAGTGAGTCCTTCCCTGGCCTCTTTTTCCCCCAGTTCCTTGATGCGCGGATTGGGGTCGCGCGTTCTGATCGCCATGACCGCGCCCTTGAACACCTCCTGGGCGACGGCAACTTCCATTTCCCTTTCCAGAAACTCGCCGCCGATTCGCGTGAGCACGGCCTCGTGCTCCGAGCCTCTTAACATTTCGAGAATCACGGCGTGCGTAAGTTCCTCGATTCTGTCGAGCGCCATCAGCGCGAGGAGCGCACGCCCCTCGGGGTGGCTGGTATCGACGATTTCCGCCGGCACCTCGCGCACGAGCGGCGGGTGGGCCAGCAGGCAGGCGAGCAACTCCCGCTCGAGCTTGCGGTCCAATGCCAGCATCACTCGATCGGCGCCTCTGGCCGGCGCCGGATGCGCGGGCCGCGCCGGCACGGCGGTCCGGATCTCGGTCAGCCGCGCGGCTTCCTCCTGCGTGATTCCCGCGGCTTGCGCGAGCTGCTTCAATATCTGCAGCTGGAGCACGGGTGCCGCGATGCGCTTGAGCAGCGGCTTCGCCTCGTGCACGAGGCGCGAGCGCCCCTCGGAGGTCGACATATCGACCCGGCCTCTGAGTTCAGAGAGAAGGAACTCCGACAGCGGGCGCGCTTCCTGGAGCAGCCGCTCGAAAGCCTCCCGCCCGTTTGTCCGAACGTAGCTGTCCGGATCGTCCTCGGCCGGCAGGAACAGGAACCTGACCGCCTTGTGGTCGGCGAGCACCGGAAGACTCACCTCGAGCGCATGCCAGGCCGCGCGCCTGCCCGCGGCATCTCCGTCGAAGCAGAACACGATCTCGTCGGTCTGCCGGAACAGCTTCTGCACATGAGTCGCGCTGGTGGCCGTGCCGAGCGTCGCGACGGCGTACTCGATGCCGTGCTGCGAAAGCGCGACGACGTCCATGTAGCCCTCGACCACCACGACTCGCCCGGCCTCGCGAATCGCCGCGCGCGCCTGCGGCAGTCCGTAGAGCTCGCGCCCCTTCTCGAACAGCGGCGTCTCGGGCGAGTTCAGGTATTTCGGTTCACCGTCGCCCAGGACGCGGCCGCCGAATCCGATCACCGAGCCGCGCTGGTTCAGGATCGGGAACATGATGCGGTCGCGGAAGCGGTCGTAGCGCCGCCCGCCCTCGCCGTCGATCACGAGGCCGCAGTCCTTGAGCGCCTTGTCGGCGTAGTCGGGAAACACCGGCTGCAGGTTCTGCCAGCCCGCCGGCGCATAACCGATGCCGAAGCGGGCAGCCACCTTGCCCGTGAGCCCGCGCCCCTTCAGATACTCGACCGCGGCCGGTGAGGCCTTCAACTGCTCGCGATAGAAATCCGCCGCGCGCTTCAGCAATTCGTAGAGATCGGGCCCCTCGTACTCTGCATTCGGCGTGTCGCGCCCTGCGCGCCGCTCGAATTCGGGCAGCTTCATGCCGACGGATTCAGCGAGATCCTTGACCGCGTCGACGTAACCGAGACCCGAATACTCCATCACGAAGGAAATCGCGTTGCCGTGCGCCCCGCAACCGAAGCAGTGGTAGAACTGCTTGCTCGGGCTCACCGTGAACGACGGCGTCTTCTCGTTGTGGAACGGGCAGCACGCGACGAAATTCGCGCCCGCCTTCTTCAGGCGCACGTGGCGCTCAATCAGATCGACGATGTCGACGCGGTTGAGCAGGTCGTTCTTGAACGATTCCGGAATCAAGCCTGGTCGGCGAAAACGAACCGGCGCGCCCCATCGCGCGCCGGAGGAGGGCCGCATGTACGGCCGCTCGTTTATTTATAGGTGATATTTTCCGTTTGGCAAGCCCGGTTCAGCCCGCGAGCCTTGCCTTCACCAGCCCCGAAACCTTGCCCATGTCGGCCTTTCCCGCCAGCCGGGCCTTGAGCAGGCCCATCACCTTTCCCATGTCCTGCATGGCCTTGGCGCCGGTCTCGGCGATCGCCCTGGCGATCTCCTCGCCGACCTCGGCATCGCTCAACTGCTTGGGCAGGTAGCCGGAAAGGACGTTGAGCTCGAAGGTTTCGGCATCGACGAGGTCCTGGCGGTTTGCCGCCTGAAACTGCGCGATGGAGTCGCGCCGCTGCTTGATCAGCTTCTCGACGATGCCAAGGACATCGGCATCGCCGAGCTCGATGCGCTCGTCGATCTCGCGCTGCTTCACGGCCGCGAGCAGCAGCCTGATGGCGGACAGGCGCCGAGTCTCCTTCGCCTTCAGCGCGGATTTCATGTCGTCGGTGATCGTGGCTTTCAGCGACATGGGAAGATCGGGCGGCGGGGGCGCGGCGCGGGCCCGAAAATCCGCAAGGCCGAGCGGGCTTGGAGCCGGCTCGGCCTCGCTGAATCCAGGCTCCGAATTCCTAGTAAAGCTTTGGCGGCAGCGCGTGGCTGCGCAGGCGCTTGTAGTGGCGCTTGATCGCCGCGGCAAGCTTGCGCTTGCGGTACGCGGTGGGCTTCTCGTAGAACTCGCGCGAGCGCAGCTCGGTGAGCAGCCCGGTCTTTTCGACGGTGCGTTTGAAGCGGCGCAATGCCACTTCGAATGGTTCGTTTTCCTTGACGCGAACGGTCGGCATGCGGGGCTATACCTTGGGGCAAATTTGCAAGGGATCGAATTTTAACCGTTTTTTGGCGGTCACGCCAGCGGTGGATCGACCGGGGCGGCCCCTCCCTGCGTCGAATTCCCTATCACCCCTGGGGGCGCCGCACTCCATCCGCAACCGTCCCAGTGCCTGAAAGCCGTTTCCCCTTCAACATGTTGGGCATACAGGCCCGCCCCGACCTCCGCTTCGGGCGTCCTCATGCACGATGGCACGCCTCGAGGGACCGTGCTATCAGCACCGCGTTGCTGCCGCCGAAGGCGAACGAATTCGACATCACGGTCCTGACCGCGATACCGCTGCGGCCTTCGTTTGCGACGTAATCGAGATCGCACTCCGGATCCGCGACCCGGAGGTTGGCCGTAGGCGGTATCGCACCGCGCACGATCGCCAGGATCGCGGCGACGAATTCTACAGCGCCCGCAGCACCCATCAGGTGTCCGTGCATGGATTTGGTCGAACTCACCGGGATTCGTCCCGCTTGAGCACCGAACACCTGCTTGATCGCCGCGGTCTCGATGACGTCGCCGGCCACCGTCGCCGTGCCGTGCGCGTTGAGGTAATCGACCTCCGCTGGAGCAATGCCCGCGTCCTCAAGCGCCGCTCGCATTGCACGCACCTGCCCGGCCATGTCCGGCTTGGCGATGTGGGCCGCGTCGCTTGCCGCGCCGTAGCCGATCACCTCCGCGTAAATGCGCGCGCCGCGCCGACGCGCGCTCTCCAGGTCTTCGAGCACGATCACGCCCGCTCCTTCGCCCAGGACGAGCCCGGTGCGGTCCCTCGAAAACGGCCGGCATGAGGCTGCCGGGTCCTGCGCATCCTCCAGCGCCAGAGTGCGCAGCGCTTCCCAAGCACGCAGCGTGCCGAGCGAGAACAGCGACTCGGCTCCGCCTGCCAAGGCGGCATCCGCATAACCGTGCCGAATGGCACGGACGGCCTCGCCGATTGCGATCGAAGAGGAAGAACAGGCGGTGGAGTAGGTGTAACTGGGACCACGCAGCCCGAAGTCCATCGAGATATGGGCCGCCGCGGCGTTGTTCATGGTGCGCAAGACCGTGAACGGAGGCAGCCGCTCCTTGCGCTGCAAGAACAGTTCCGAATAGCCGGCTTCCAGCGTTTGGGCGCCTCCCATGCCGATGCCAAGAAAAACGCCGGCGCGCTCCTGAAGCTTGTCGTCGAGCGCCATGCCCGAGTCAAGAACTGCCTGAGCCGCAGCAACGAGCGCGAACTGGCTGAATCGGTCGAGCAGACCCAGCTTCGCTTTCGGAAAGTGCACCGCCGGGTCGAATTCGACTTCTCCTCCAATCCTGGCCGAAAGCCCGCCTGCAAAGCTCGCGGAAAGCCGCCGTATGCCTGATTTCCCCGCCAGCAGATTGTCGAAGAACTGATCACAGCTGCTGCCGACCGGGCTCACAACCCCCATGCCAGTGACGGCGACGCGACGCAGGGTCAAGGCGGGCCTATCCGCGGGCACCGTCGCGCTCGCTCATGAGCCGGTCCACAAGATCCGCGATGTCCTGTACCGTTCGAATCGGCACGCGCTCGTCCGGCATCTTGACGCCGAAGCTGTCTTCCAGTTTGAACATTACCTCGATGACCCCGAGCGAATCGATGCCAAGCTCCTCGAGCGGGCGTACGGGATCCAGGTCGCTTGCCTTCAGGTCGAGCTCATCCGCGATGATTTGCTGCACGGTGTCCAGAGTGCTCATCACAGACCCTTTCCGCGCCAGGCGGCCAGCTGCGCGTCCGAATCCGGCGCGCGCGCGAAGCCACCGATACGAACAGCTGCCACATCGTTGACCGCCGGATATCTGCCCATACCCCCTTGCTCGAGCGTGGCCGTGGTCACACCAGCCCGCTCACCAAAAAATCTCAGCGTCTCGTCTGCCACCTTCTGCTTCTCATTGTCCATGCTGATAATATGGTAGCTGTCGTGCAAGAGTGAAAGACGTACGTCGCGCGTGCCGATATGCTTGACCACGAATTCCGCACTCTTGGGGCTCGCCACGTCATCCTCCCAGGCGTGCATGACCAGCGTCGGCGCTCCCACCCTGGGCAATGCCCTGCGGACGTGCTTGATTAGCTTGTGGGCCTGGTACACCGCGGTCATGGGCAGGCTCGCCGCACCCGCCGCCGAGTTGGCTTTCTCCGCCATTTCGCGCGCGATCCACTTCCTGACCGCCTCGTTCTTGAACCCGAACGGTTCACGTTCGCGATAGGCGTATAGATGCCGGAGCGGAGTGTGGAAGGCGAGCGGCGCGAGGAACCGATACCAGGGGATGCTCCATCCGTCGAACGCGAGTGTCGTCGCCAGCAGCGACAGCGCCGAGACTTCGGCCCGGCGCTCCGCGGCCAGATTGAGCGCCAGCACGGCGCCGATGCAAAGCCCGCAGACCGACACGGTGCGGTATTCCCGCTTCATTGCATCGAAGTGGTCCAGGACCTGGGCGTGCCATTGCTGCCACGTCCGGGGGACGAAGCGCTCGCTGGGCTGGGCGAACCCGTACCCCACAAGATGCGGCACCCTCGTGACAAGACCAGCGCGCTGAAACCGCTTGGAAAGGTATTGCATTTCGAGCGGGCTGCTCATGAGCCCATGCAGCAACAGCACCGCGTGCTCGCCACCGGCGAAGTGGATCTGCCTCAACTTTGTCTCCCTGCCTCGTGATGTCGCCCGGTGGATCCGGGTCTATGAAACATATCGTACCTCAGCGCTCGGTCTCGTCGGCGAACAACGGGAAGAGGATCGGCAGCAGCACGAGCGTGAATACGGTCGCCGAAACGATGCCGCCGACGATCACCACCGCGAACGGTCTCTGTGTCTCCGATCCGATGCCGTGCGAAAGGGCCGCGGGCAACAGACCGAGCCCGGCCATCAGCGCCGTCATGAGTATCGGGCGCAGACGCAGCACTGCGCCGTCGAGCACGGCCTGCGCCAGCGACGCCGAGCCGCGCATCAGTTCGAGGATTTCCTCGACCATGATGACGCCGTTCTGAACCGAAATTCCTGCCACGGCGATGAAGCCCACGGCCGCGGATACCGAAAGATGCAGGCCGGCGAGGGCCAGGCCGGCGACCCCGCCGATCAGGGTGAAGGGCACCATCATGATCACCAGCAGCGCCTTGCGCACCGAGCGGAACGCCCAGAACAGCAGCGAGAATATGGCCAGCGCGCTCACCGGCACGATGACCTGCAGCCGCTTGATCGCGCGCTGCTGGTTCTCGAACTGCCCGCCCCAGGTGATGAAATAGCCCGGCGGCAGGACGACCTGCTCGTTCACCTTGCGCATCGCCTCGGCGACAAAACTCCCCTGGTCGCGGCCGAGCAGGTTCGCCTTCACCGAGGCGTTGCGCCCTCCTGCCTCGCGGGAGATGCGTCCCGCGCCTTGTTTCACTTGGATTCGCGCGATATCGCCGAGCGACACGGTCCCGGCCGCCCCGGAGGAAGCCGAACCGCCAGCCTGTGCGGGCAGCGGAACCTGCACGTTGGCGACATCGTCCACCGCGTCGCGATAGCGCTCGGCGAGCCGCACCGTCACGTCGTAGCGGCGGTCGCCCTCGTAGAAGACGTTGACCGCGGTCCCGGCGAGCGCAGTCTGGATGACGGCGTTGACGTCGGCGATGTTGATGCCCAGGCGCGCGATGCGCTCGCGGTCGATGGCGACGTTGATCTCGGATTGTCCCCCGATGCGCATCGCCGCAACGTCGGCCGCGCCTTCGATGCCGGCGAGAATACGCTCGATCTGGTCCGCTTTTTCGACCAGGATTTCCAGGTCGGGGCCGAACACCTTGACCGCGATCTCCCCCTTCACGCCGGAGAGCGACTCCTCGACGTTGTCCTGGATCACCTGCGAGAAATTGGTCGGAAGGCCGGGTATCGTGTGCAGCTTCGCGCTCATGTCGCGCACCAGATCCTCCTTGTCCCCGAATCGCCAGCTGCCGCGCGGCTTCAAGTCCGCGAGGATTTCGAGATTGTTCTGGCCCTTCGGATCGGTACCGTCATCCGGCCTGCCGACCTGCGTCACGACGTTGTGGACTTCCGGATAGCCGCGCAGTATGGCGCGCACCGCGCGCTCGACTTCCTTGGTCTTGTCGATTCCGGTAGAAGGCGGAAGAGTGATCGTCAACCAGATGTTGCCCTCGTCGAGCTTGGGCAGAAACTCGCTGCCGAGAAAGGGCGCGGCGCCCAGCGCCCCGCCGAGCAGCACCACGGAGGCGATCACGAGCGCCCGCCTTCGCCCCTGCCCCCAGAGCAGCAGGCCGCGGTAGCGCTCCTGCAGCCAGTGCAGCCAGGCGCTGTGGCGCTCGACGAGTTTCTCGCCCCGCATGGCATAGGTCAGCAGTGCCGGCACCAGCACCAGCGTCAGCAGGATCGCCCCCAGCAGGGCGAACGAGAGCGTATAGGTCACCGGCGTGAAAATCTTCCCCTCGACGCGCTGGAAGGTGAAGATCGGCAGGAACGCGATGATGATGATTGCCTTGGAGAACAGGATCGGGTGGCCGAGTTCCACCGCGGTGCCGCGCAGGGTGTGCATGCGCCAGTTGTAGGTCTGGTGCGCCGGGTTCAGGTCGGATTGGACAAGCGCCAGCTTGACCATGAGCGCCTCCACCAGAACTACGGCGCTGTCGATGATGATGCCGAAGTCCACCGCGCCCAGCGATATCAGGTTCGCCGAGATGCCGCGCACATCCATAAGGATGAACGCGACCAGCAGCGAAAGCGGTATGACGCTCGCGACAATCAGCGCCGCAATCCAGTTGCGCAGGAACACGACCAGTATCGCGATCACGAGGAATGCGCCGAGCAGCAGGTTCTCCACGACCGTCTTCACGGTGTGGTCGATGAGCTGGGTGCGATCATAGAAGGGCATGATTCTCACATCCGGAGGCAGCTTCGCATTGACCGCATCGACCCTGGCGCGCAGCGCCTCGACGACCTTTGCCGCATTCTGGCCCTTGGTCATCTGCACGATGCCCTCCACCACGTCGTCCCGGTCGTTGAAGCCGACGATTCCCGAGCGCGGACGCGGACCGACGCCGACCTCGGCCAGGTCGCCCACGAATATCGGGCGCCCGCCCGGCGAAGCCACTATTACCCTCCGAATGTCCTCCAGGTTGCGAAATATCCCGACGCCGCGGATCACCATCGCCTCGTCGCCGCGGCGCACGATGCCGCCGCCCGCGTTCGCGCCGTTCGCTGCGAGCGCCTGCGAGACCTGGTCCAGGGTCACCGCGTAGCGCTTGAGCGCATAGGGATCGACCCGGACCTGGTACTCCTTCACCAGGCCCCCGAAGCTCACCACGTCGGCCACGCCCGGCACGAGCCGCAGCGACGGGCGCACGGTCCAGTCCTGGATCGCGCGCACTTCGTAGATCGGCATGTCCGGAGGCGCCTCGAGCACGTAGCGGTAGATCTCGCCTACCGCGGTGGACAGGGGCGCGAGCGTGGGCTGGACCCCGGCGGGGAGGTTCACGTTGCCCAGCTTCTCCAGCACCTGCTGGCGCGCGAAGTAGTCGTCGGTGCCGTCGGCGAAGGTAAGCGTCACGATCGACAGCCCGGTGATCGACACCGAGCGCAGCTGCGTCTCTCGCGGCACCGCCGTCATTTCCCGCTCGATCGGCAGGGTGACGACGCGCTCGACCTCCTCGGGAGCCTGTCCGGGAAACTGGGTGACGATCTGAACCTGCACATCCTGGACGTCCGGGAACGCCTCGATCGGCAGGTTGTCGAGCGCGCGCACGCCGAAGCCTATCAGGGCCGCGACCAAGACGAACACGAAGACCCGCTGCTGGGTCGAGAAGGCGACGATCCGCTCGAGCATGAAAAGCCGCTGCGTCCCGGTATTACCCGGCGGAGCGAAGCTCCGAGTTGAGCAGCAGGGCGCCTTGTACCACCACGCGCCCGCCGGTTGAAAGACCCTCGCTCACATAGGCGTAGTCGCGGTCCTGCACCTCGAGCCTGACTCGCCGCTTCTCGAAGGCGCCGGGACCCTTCTCGAAGAACACGTAGCTGAAGAGGCCCTCGGTGACAAGAGCTGAATTGGGCACGCGCACGGCCCGCCGGTTCTGGTCGGAGAGCAGCAGTACACGCGCGAACATCTCCGGCTTCAGCTTTCTTTCTGGATTCGGGACGACGCAGCGCACCTGGATGCGGCGTGTGGCCGGATCGACGACCTCCGCCACTTTCACGATCCGCCCCGGGAACCGCTCATCCGGCCACGCGTCCACCTCGACCGACACCGGACGATCGGGCGCGACCTTGGACAGGTTGCGCTCCGGCAGGTCGACCAGGACCCACAGCCGAGTCGGGTCGGTGATGACGAACAGCGGGCTGGACAGGTCGGGACGCACTTCCATGCCTGGATTGACCTGCCGGTCGACGACTACGCCCGAGACCGGCGTGCGCAGCGCGTATTCACGCGCCGCATGCGCGCCCGGCACCAGGTTCGCCAGGCGCCGCTCGGCCCGCTCGCTCTCGGCCTGCGCCTGCAGAGCGTCCGTCTCGGCGGATTCGAAATCCTTGCGCGCCAGCACGCCGCCTTCGAGCAGCGTGCGCGCGCGCTCCAATGCGACGGTCTTGCGGCGCCCGTCGGCGCGCGCCTTGTCCAGATCCGCGATCGCGGCCGCGAGATCGGGCGAATCGAGCGTCGCAAGCGACGCGCCAACCCTCACCGTATCGCCGGGCTGCGCCGCGATCCCGATGACCCGGCCCGCGATCGGGGAGCTGACGCGTGCGGTCACGTTCTCGTCGTAGGTGACCCTTCCCGATAGCGGCTCTGCGAGCGGGACGGGATACTCCTGCGCAGAAATCACCTTGATCGAGGCGAGTTGCGCCGAGCCGGGCGCATAGCGCACCAGGTTGGGTTCGCGCTGCACGGGTTGCTCGTCATGCCTCGGTTCCCTCGCCAGCAGACCCAGCGCCTGCGCGACGACCGTGGACGCCGCCAGCGCTGCAAGCGCCAGGATGAACAAACCGGTTTTTTGAGCTCGAGTCATAAGCAGGCCTCGCAGTCGAGGCACAGTGGGAAGTCAGCGGCGGAGCGTGGCGCCCGGACGCGATGGTCCGCAACCCGGGTCGCGCCGTCGAAGAAGGGAATTGGCGGTCCAGAAGTTTCGTATCTGTCTTCAATCCAGGCGCGAAGTATAGGGATCGCGCCTGACAAGCCACTTACGTAAAGCTGTCAATCAGCTTGATGATGTCGCGCCTCGAGCGGCGCGCGAACGTGCTGGAACACGAGATACAGGATTGGCAACACGATCAGCGTGAGCAGCGTCGCCGAGACCAGACCGCCGATCACCACCACGGCGAGCGGCTTCTGGGTCTCCGAACCTATACCCGTCGACAGCGCCATCGGCAGCAGACCAAGCATGGCGAGCAGACCGGTCATGAGCACCGTGCGCAGGCGCACCAGCGATCCCTGCACGACCGCCTCCACGGGCGTCGCCCCGGCGTTGCGCAGCTGGTTGAAATAGGCAACCATCACCACGCCGTTCAGCACCGCCTGCCCGAACAGCGCGATGAACCCGATCGCCGCCGATACCGAGAGCGGTATGCCGGTCACGAGCAGGGCGAATATGCCGCCGATCATCGCGAACGGAATGTTAAGCAGGATGAGAAGCGCGCTCCTGAACGACCCGAAGGCGTCGAACAGCAGGATGAAGATCAGCAGCACCGATACCGGCACGATGATCGCGAGCCGCGACATGGCGCGCTCCTGGTTCTCGAATTCCCCCGACCAGGTGATGGAATAGCCCGGCGGCAGCTTCACGCGCTCGGCCACGCGCTCCTTCATGTCCGCGACGACGCTGCCCATGTCGCGGTCGCGGATGAAAATGCCGATCGAGAACACGCGCACCCCGTTCTCCCGCGCGATGTTCTGCGCGCCGCTGGTGGTCTGGAAGTCCGCGACCTGCGAGAGCGGGATGTAAACCCCGTCGGGCGTACTGACCGTGATCGAGCGCATGCTCGTAATCGAACGCTCGGGGTCCTTAAGGCGCACGACCACAGCGAAACGCCGCTCGCCCTCCCAGAGCTGGGTGGCCGTGCGCCCACCCAGGGCAGTCTCGATCACGTCCTGGATGTCCGCGACGTTGAGCCCGTAGCGCGCAGCGGCGGCCCGATCGATGTGGATCACCAGTTGCGGCAGGTCGCCCAGCCGGTCGATGAAGGCGCGGTCCACCCCGCGCACGTCGTGGACGGCACCGAGCACGGCCTCGGCCTGCGTACGCAGCACCCCGAGGTCTTCGCCGAACACCTTGATCACGATCTGACCGTCGATCTGGGAGATGGACTCCAGCACGTTGTCCCGTATGGGCATCGAGAACGACGGCGCGATTCCGGGGAGCTGCGCGAGCGCCTGCTCCATCTGGTCGAGCAGGACCCGCCGCGTCACGCCATGGCGCCACTCCGACTCGGGCTTCAGGTCCACCAGCAGCTCCGCCATGTTGACGAGCTTGGGATCGGTGCCGTCTTCGGGCCGGCCCGCCTTGGATATCACGCTGGTGACCTCGGGAATCGTCGCCAGTGCGGCGCGCACTTTGGACATCTGCGCCTGCGCCTCGCTCACCGATACCGACGACGGGAGCGGGAGGTTGATCCAGGTCGACCCCTCATTCAATTCCGGCAGGAACTCCGTTCCCAGACGCGGAACTACCGCAATGCTCGCAGCAAGGGCCGCGACCGCAGCGCCTATGACCCAATTGCGGTGTGCGATGGCCCATTCGAGCACGGGCCGGTACCCCGCCTTCGCCACGCGCACGACGGCGTTCTCCTTTTCCGGGAGGTTTCGACGCAGCAGCCAGTAGCACGCAAGCGGCACCAGCGTGAGGGAGAGCACGAGCGATCCGACAAGCGCGGAAGTCACCGACCAGGCCATGGGTGCGAAGATGCGGCCCTCGTGGCGCTGCAGCGTGAATATCGGGATATGCGCGGCGATGATGATGAGCATCGAGAACAGCGTCGGACGCCCGACCTCGACGGCCGCGTCGAGGATCTTCTGCAACCGCGGCGTGCGGTCGTGCGTGCCCTCGGAGAGCTTGCGGAAGACGTTCTCGACCACGATCACCGCGCCGTCGACGATGATGCCGAAGTCCATTGCCCCCAGCGACAGCAGATTCGCCGGGATCCCGACCAGCGTAAGGCCGAGGAAGGTGGAAAGCAGCGAAAGCGGGATGACCGCCGCGACGATGAACGCAGCGCGAAGATTGCCGAGGAACAGGAGCAGCACCACCGTGACGAGCAACGCTCCCTCGAGCAGGTTGGTGAAGACCGTTCGCAGCGTTCTCTCGATGAGCCAGGTGCGGTCATAGAAGGGAACGATCTTCACCCCGGCAGGAAGCACGCTCGAATTGAGGAAATCCACCTTCGCCTTCACTCCCTGCAGGACCTGCGATGGATTCTCGCCCTTTCGCATCAGCACGATCCCGGTGACCACGTCGTCGTCGGCGTCCTGGCCGACGATGCCCTGCCGCGGCACCGCCCCAATGGTGACCTCGGCGACGTGCTTCACCAGCACCGGCGCCCCGTTGCGCTCTGCGACCACGACGTCCCCGATGTCGTCGGCCGAGCGCAGCAGGCCGATGCCGCGGATGAGGTACTGCTGGTGCCCCTGTTCGACGTAACTGCCGCCGGCATTGGCGTTGCCGCGCGCGAGCGCGTCGAAGAGCTGCTGCAAGGTCACCCTGTAGTAGCGCAGCTTGGCCAAGTCCGGGTTTACCTCGTACTGCTTGATCAGTCCTCCGAGCGTCACCACGTCGGCGACGCCCGGGATGAGGCGCAGCTGGCGGACCACCGTCCAGTCCTGGATCGTGCGCAGATCGCGCGAATCCATGCCGTCCGCCTTGACCCGGTAGCGGTACACCTCGCCGATCGGCGTGGACAAGGGCGCGAGCTCGGGCTCCACGCCCGCAGGCAGGTCGACTTCACGCAGCCGTTCGACCACCTGCTGGCGCGCGAAATAGGCGTTTGCGCGGTCATCGAAGGTAAGAATGATGAATGACAGCCCGAACTGCGTATGCGAGAACATGCGCACCGCATTGGGCAGCCCCGACAGACCCACCTCGAGCGGGATGGTGACCTGCTTTTCCACTTCCTCCGCGGCGCGGCCCGGGTAGAGCGTGATCACCGTAACCTGAGTATCGGTCACGTCGGGAAAGGCCTCGATCGGCAATTGCTTGAAGGCGGCGACACCAGCGCCAACGAACAGGATGAGCGCGAGCACCACAAATACCGGTTTGTGGAGGGCGAAGGAGACGACGCGCTTGATCATCGCCGCCGCCGCTCAGCCATGTCCGGCGGCGGCCAGCTCGCGGTAGATCCGATCAAGGAACAGGCCTCCCTCCGTCACGACGCGCTGGCCGGGCGCAAGGCCCGACAGGATCCCGACCATTCCGCCGCGCTCGCCGTCGACCTTGAGTTCGACGCGGGCGTATCTGCCCGGCGCCTCCTCGACGAACGCGAAGTGCTGCTCGCCGACCAGGAAGACCGCTTTCGCAGGTACCTGCACCGCCGCGAGCGACTTGCCCTGCAGCTCCGCGGTCACGAACATCTCGCCTTTCAGGCGCCGGTCGCGATTCGCGAGCGAACCGCGCACCCGGATCGTCCGCGTGGTGGGGTCGACAAAATCCGAAACGGCGTCGACGCGCGCCGCGAACGTCTCCCCCGGATAGACGCCAGCACTGAGAGCCAGGGGCGCGCCGACGCGGATATCGGCGAGTTCGCGCTCGGTCGCGTCCAGCAGAACCCAGAGTCGGGTGGGATCGGTGACGACGAACATTGCCGGCGAATTCGCAAGCTGCAGGTCCTGCCTCAGTTCCTGGCCGGGATTGATATTGCGCTCGACCACGACCCCGGCGATCGGGCTGCGCAGCGCGAGCATCTGGTCCACCGCCTCGCTGCTTCCGCCCTGCAGCTTCACCCTCTCGATCGCCCGCTGAAGCTCGCTCTCCGCGCGCGTATAGTCGGCTTCCGCGCCCTGCACGTCCTTGCGCGCCGCGACGCCGTGCGCATTCAGCTCGCGCAGGCGCGCGAGGTTCTTCTCGGCCAACGCAAAGTCGGCGCGCGCGCGGCGAGCGTCGGCCTGCGCCTGCCCGAAATCCGGAGAAGCGAGCATGGCGAGCGCCTGTCCCTGCTTCACGCTCTCTCCCTGCTTGACCAGGATCTTCTCGACGCGGCCGGCGAACGACGGAAACAGGCGCACGGTGCGCTCCTCGTCCCAAGCGAGCCGCCCGGTCAGGCGCATCTGTTGCGGCCCGCCGACGCGCGCCGCCTCGGTCGGGAACGCCGCAAGCTGGGGGCTACCCTGCGGGAATACGACGCGCCCGTCCTTCAGCAGGGGCTGCGGCGCTTCGGTCTCCCCGTTCGGCCCTCCGCAGGCCGCGAGCAGGATCAGCGCCGCGACGCCGACGAGCCACCATATTACGCGGTTCACTGTTACTCTCCCTTGAGGTCGTCCCGGCAATCTGCACGTCCGTGGCCGCCCGATGTTCCTTTACGGCGTTCCCAGGCCCGCCTGCCATGCCGCCAGGGCCTTGGCATATTCGTTGCGCGCACCCGCCGCGTCGACCTGAATCGCGCGCAGCGTGCGGCGCGCATCCAGCAAGTCCATCACGCCTATGGCCCCGTTCGTGTACGCGAACTCCGCCGCATCCGCGGCGCGCATAGCTTCCTCGAGCAGCTTTCCATCATAGCGGTTCAGCCGGTCCGCCGCGGCGCGTAGGTCCGACAGTGCGCGCTCCAGCTCGCCGCGCGCAATGGCGCGCGTGCGTTCCACGGCCTCCTGCGCGGCGCCGTAGTCGCTCTCGGCGCGTTCGATCTCCCCTTCGTAGTAGTAACGCGTAAACAGCGGCAGGCTGATGAATACCCCGTAGCTGCTGCCTGCGCCGGCACCGCTGCCTGTGGCATACGTGGGATCCACCGGATAGTGGTCGTATTGCGCGCCCACCGACACGTCGCGGGTGCGCAGCGACCTCGCGAGCTCGCGGGCCGAGCCTGCCGCATCGACGCGTTTCTTGGCGGCGAGCACGTCGGGCCGGCGGTCGATCATGCCTTCGACGACCGCGTCCGCGTCGACGCGCACCACGTCGGGCCAGCGATCGGCCGCGCGCAGCCGGGCTGCGTCGGCTTCCGCGCCGATCAGGTAGGCGAGCGACAACTGGGCACGGCGCAGTTCGGCGTCGGCCGCTCGCGCATCGTTCGCCGACCGCAGCGCGTCGACCCGGATGCGGGCCACGTCGGCAGCGGCGATGTCACCCGCCTTCAGGCGCAGCTCGGCCGCCTCGAGCGTGTGGCCGAACAGCGATGCGGTATCGCGCGCAATTGCCGACTTGTCCTGCGCGAGCTTCAGGTCGTAATATGCGCCGCGCAGTGCGAGGCGCTGTTGGCGCAGCGTGTCCGTCAGGTCCTCGGCGCTCGCCGATTCGATGCTTCTCGCGGTAGCCAAGCGCAGCTCGCGCTTGTCGCCGCGCTCGATGAGTTGATCGACACGGACCGCCGTGTCCACGGTCTTGTCCCGCAGGTTGCCGCTGCCGAGGCCCGCCCGCGGATTGATCGAACTCAGGCCCAGGGAGAGCATCGGGTTGGGGCGCGCCCCGGCCGACGTGGTGTTGGCGCGCGCAGCCTCCACGGCTCGCCGCGCCGCCTGCAGCTCCCGATTGTGCTTCTGCATAAGGACTTCGGCCTGATCGAGCGTCAGCGCGTCGAGGGACTGCGCGGAGCCGGACAGCGGCACCGCAAGAAACGCGATTACGACCAGCGGAAGAATGCGGCCGGGACGGGGGGCATACATACCGCGCGCAATTCTATAGGATTATGCTGACTTCGGCCTGACATGGTTATATCGCAAGGCTCTGACAAATCATGTTGATTCTAGGAATTGAAACTTCCTGCGACGAAACCGGCGCCGCGCTGTACGAAAGCGACAGCGGTCTGCTCGCGCATGCACTTCACTCGCAGATCGCGCTCCACGATGAATACGGCGGCGTGGTGCCGGAGCTCGCGTCTCGCGACCACATCCGCCGGCTGCTGCCGCTGGTGCGCGAGGTCATGGGGCGTGGCTGCAGAGGTCTCGACGAGTTGTCGGCGGTCGCCTATACCGAGGGGCCGGGCCTGGCGGGAGCGCTGCTTGTCGGCGCCGGTGTCGCGGCGAGCCTCGCCTTCGGACTCGACATACCGGCCATCGGCGTTCATCATCTCGAGGGCCATCTGCTCTCGCCGCTGCTCGCGGAGGACGCACCCGCCTTCCCGTTCGTCGCTCTGCTCGTTTCAGGCGGACATACGCAGCTCATGCGCGTCGCGGGCGTGGGCGAGTACGCGCTGCTCGGCGAAACCCAGGACGATGCCGCGGGCGAAGCCTTCGACAAGACGGCGAAGCTGCTCGGGCTGCCGTATCCCGGCGGCCCGGCGCTCGCGCAGCTGGCCGAGCACGGCCGTGCGGGCCGGTTCCGCTTCCCGCGCCCGATGATCGCCTCGGGCGATCTGGACTTCAGCTTCAGCGGACTGAAGACCGCGGTGGCGATCGAATGCGCGAAGAGCGTGGTCGGCGCGCAGACCCGCGCC
>Ga0082335_1005648_pt1 | contig 17022 bp, 18 predicted proteins | sample Subgrocontami58m_FD_72375 | JGI IMG/M metagenome (GOLD analysis project Ga0082335, IMG submission 72375) | Subsurface groundwater microbial communities from S. Glens Falls, New York, USA - GMW37 contaminated, 5.8 m (SPADES assembly) (version 2) ... | reverse complement strand
TGGACGAAGAGGCCCCTGTTTGCTTCGACTGGCTCGATAGTGAAGCTATGCTCGCCGTCGAACAAGCCGGGTATGAGGAGATGCCCCAGCCAGCGAAGCTCGCGGTTCTGCTCCGCCTTGAGTACTCTTGGCCGGAAAGCGAAGCCCCTGGACCCGGAGGGCTGGAGGTACACTTCGAGTCGTGCTCCAACTCTGACCTCCCCACTGGCTCGACGGATGAACGGGTTCAATTGCGGAAAGCTCGCAAAGTCGGTCAGCACCTGCCACACCGTCTCGGCGGATGCCTGAATCTCAATTCCAGCCCGTAGCTCTTTCATCGACCACGGTCCCAGCAAACGACCTCTCACGACCATCATATCACTGGAGAGGGCTGCTTAATGCGGCCGCTACCCGGCCGTATGAGGCTGACGCACAGCTTTGGACTGTTGGGAGGTATACGTTAAGCTTATCGTTTTCGGAGCAACGAGCTGTGTTACTCACCGGGCATAGGGACGTCACCGATGGCGATGCGGACGCCGCGCACTACCCGGCGCAACACCGATCCCGGCACAGGGTCTCCCAAGGGACCATCGCTCAGAAAATCCATATCCAGGGTCGTGATCTCCTCACAGAAGATCACCGAATCATGGTCGAGGCCGCCTGCCCCCTGCCGAATCGGGACGTGGGTAGGGCCGCTCTCACCCCGTGTGAAGATGGGGACTACCAGAACATCGTCCTCTGCAGTATTCCGCTCGTCCGCAGATATGACCAGCGCAGGGCGCGGCTGATGAGGGTCCTTTGGCTGGCCCGGAGTATGCACGTTCCAAATTTCACCCCGCACAGGAGGCAAGGCCCTCACAGCCTACCCCACTCCCGGCGATTGACCCTTGTGCTGAAGACGCAGCGCCTGCTCTGCCCGGATACGTTTCCAGGCGAGCCGCTGCTCCAGTTCCTCGGGGGACTTGGGGGCCGAGTGTTGTCTTATCAGAGCCTCGTGGAGCGTTTGGGCATACCAGCAACGGAGAGCTTCATCCACAATTTGGCTCCGGTCCGTCCCTGAATGCTCCTCGATGTAGGTATCGACCTCTTCAAGGATGTCCGGGTCTATGGTGACGGTTATTCTTGGTCTGGTCCGCCGCGCCATGAGCAACTCCTCTTTGCTTACGTTTTGTATGACACCAGCGCTTATATAATGGCACCATCAGGCAAATCCGTCAAGGGGGCAGTTGTCCACTCAGGAGCTGAATCTAAGACGATTGTGGGCGATACGGGACTTGAACGAGTGACCTTCTGGGCGAAAAGAATCTAGCCGTAGGCAATATGGCATATCCCTAAACTTGACGTCTGCCCATTATCGCCATATTATGTCACTGTAAAGACCATTTTTGTCACGTTAGGAGCGTACACATGGGTAGGGTCATATCGCGGCTGGCAGTTGTGCGAGCCAAGCGCCATTTATCGCAACGCCGGTTAGCGGCGCTGGCGGGAGTGCGTCCGGACACGGTTTCGGCCCTGGAACGCGGAAAGAGCGGTGGCATCCAGTTCGATACACTGGCTCGGATCTGCGAAGCGTTGGACTGCGAGCCGGGGGAGCTGTTTGAGCTTGAGCCCGACTCCCATCGAGTGCCGGTGCTCGGCGGGACAGACGAGGATGAGATCGTGAGGCAGCGTCTGCGAGAGCCGGGACGGGTCGTGGACGGCCCCTCGTTCGTGGCCGAGCTATTGAAGGAAGGCGAAAAGCGCCAGGCAAAAGCGGGCCGAGCTTAGCAGATGGCGTACCGCTACGAGTTCCTGGAAGCGGCCGCCAGGGACCTCTTCAAGCTAACTCGTCATAACCAGCCACTGTTGCACCAGATCGTAGCAACCCATATCCCGGCCATTCTGCAAGACCCCTATAAGGCCGGGGAGCCGGAAAAGGGAAACCTCGCCCATGTACGCGCCTGTGATCTCAAGGTAAAGGGAGTAGCATATCGCCTTATCTATGAGATCGAAGGTGAAGTGGTCCGCTTCATCGCCATCGGTCCCCACGACGCGGCCTACGAGCGCGCCCGACGACGGTAAGCCCGGCCGGCGCTGAACCTGTGGGCCAGGTGCTGCCCAGCCGGCTGAACAATGCTCTGTTCCATACGCCTTCGGGCGGGACAGTAACTGTATCAGCCCCCAGCCCCTCTGGATTCCAGCCTGGTATGAAAATACCTTTGCAAAGGGGGCCGCTAAGCTGCGACTGGTTGCAGGGAAACGGCATACCCCAAAGCCTCCAGGCGGTGCACCAGACGACGCTCGACATGCTGGCGGTCTCGCTCATCGAAGTAATGGACGCCCAGGTCTTGATAGAAGCTCTCCTTGTTAGTTATGAGATGGTAGGCGATAACCAAGATCGTATGGCCTACAGCCACCGCCGCCTTCTTCTTCCCTCGGCGGGTTACCAGCCGATGGTACTGGGCTTGGAGGTAGGAATTCTTTTTGCGTCCAGCGGCGTTAGCAGCCTCGATAAGGGCTACCCGCAAGGCAGAATCACCCTTGCGGGTCTTCCCGCTCTTGCGTTTGCCGGCACTCTCGTTGTTACCCGGACACATCCCCGCCCAGGAGGCCAGATGTCCGGCAGTCGGGAAGCGACCAAGGTCTGTTCCCACTTCGGCGATGATCACTTCGGCTGTCCGCCTGCCCACTCCAGGGATACCGTCCAACCGGGTGATCACTTCCTCAAAAGGGTGCATCCGCTCCTCAATCTCCGCATCCAGACGGGCGATCCTCTCGTCGAGCTCATCGATATGGGCCAGTTGCTCGGCCAGCATGAACCGCTGATGAGCACCCATCCGCCCAGAGAGGGCCTGCCTGAGCTCTGGCAGCTTGCTGCGCAGCTTCCCCTGGGCCAACTCCGCCATAGCCTCGGCATCCGCCGATCCCGCTACCAGGGCTGCAAGCATCTCTCTGCCCGACTTACCCATCACGTCCGATGCCACTGCGGCCAGCTTGATGTTGGCCCCTTCCAGCGTCTTCTGCACCCGGTTGATCTCGGCACTCCGCTCCCCGATCAGGGAGGTCCGATAACGGGTCAACTCCCGCCTCTCCCGCTGCTCCCGGTCCGGCACAAAGCTGCCCCGCAAGAGTCCATGCCTGAGCAGCTCTGCAATCCATTCACAGTCCCGAACATCACTCTTGCGTCCAGGCACGGCCTTGATATGCCCGGCATTGACCAGCAGCAGCTCGAACTTACCCTCCAGGATATTCCAGACCGGCTTCCAGTAAGAGCCAGTGCTCTCCATGGCTACATGGGTGCAGCCAGCAGCCAGCAGCCAGTCCGCAAGAGCCAGGAGGTCATCAGTCATACTACCGAAGCTCCTGATCTCCTTGCTCAGCCTGCCATCCGCTCCCAAGATCATCAGACAGGCCACAATAACCTTCTTGTGGACATCCAGCCCACAACAACGGGGATGCACCACCTGCATCAGCCTAGCCTCCCTCTCTTTGTGACGGCCGAGTGGGGTGTCCATCTCTTTAAGAGTCTGGTATGCGTGCTTCCCAGGAAGGGAGCAACAATCGGTGATGCCTTGGGACACCCGGGGCCAACTCCGCTTCGGGCTCGTAGCACCAGGCTGTTCCGCCCTCTCTGTCGGCCGTCCAAGGGCGAGTCTAGCACCATGCTCAGCTATTTTCATCCTCGGTGGTGCCCAAACGGGCATGGGTAACTCCGCTGGAATGACAGAAGAAGAGCGGGAGAGACTGACAAAGGGCAGGAGAGACCGGTTGGGCCGAGTGAGATTGCATCGTTCCTCGCAATGACCGTCTGGGTATGAGATTGCTTCGTCGTCCCTCCTCGCAATGACCATAGAGAGGCTCGCAATGACCAAAGAGAACTCGCAATGGCCATAAAGGGGCTCGCAATGAGAGGGAACAGGCGCAACGCCATGAAGGACGTCCAATGGCCCATCTCTTACCCAGGCCTGCTCTTGATATCGGCTGCGCCTGCCTGCTCCAGAAGCTTGTGGGCATCACTCAGCCGGCCGGAATCGGACGATACTAGAACGCCAATATAGCCCTCGGTTATTCTAGGGTCATACATGTCCGATTTGAAGCGGGGCAGCCGGGACTCGAATATGACGCCCAGCACCGTGAAGATAATGGCGCCGAGCATCATTCCCTCATACATCACGATAGCCATCGGGGGGATCGACAATATGGGTTTGCCTCCGGTCACCAGAGGGTAGGAGATCTGAGTGCCGGCGGTGAGCAGAAGGCCCACGGCCAGCCCGCACGCCGCTCCTACCAGCGGAAAGATGAAGAGCCTGTGGCCATCCACATGCTCCCCAAACGTGCCCTCCGGATAGGCGGTGCCCGTCAGCACGTCTACATCGCGGGGTGGGAAGCCCGCGTTCCTCAAACGGCTGATAGCATCTGCCGCAGAGTCCTCATTATGAAAGAGTCCCAGAACCTGTGTCCTGGCCATGGCTACTAACCTCTCACTCTTCTTTCAAAACTATCGCCGGAAGCTCTCGCTGGCCTGATTGAATCGTGGTCTGCAGCCTCTGTCCTTCCTTCTGGTCCCAGATCGGTATGATGGGAAACACCTTGGAGAAAAGCAGTACCCCAAGACCGACAAGGGCGAATGAGGATGCAGTGATAATTAGCTCAGCAACGCTCACGGTGTAACCGCCCCATGTATAAACGAGGGGCTGCTTCTGTTGAAGTCCGGGAGCGATAATCAGGAATCGCTCCAGCCACATCCCAACATTCACCAGCAAGGTGGTAACCAGCATGAGCGCCGCACTCCGGCGGACCCGCCGGAAGAACCATGCGGGGACGGGGATAAAGAAGGCCGTAATCAAGAAAATAATGAACAGGACGTTATACGGAGGAGTGAACATACGTAGGATATTTGGAGCGACATCAACGGTCTCCTGAGGGTACAGGCCGATGGCGAAGTCCATGAAGAAGAAGTAAAACCAACCAAGACCGATAGGTATCAGCAGGCGTCCGAGTGCGTCGAAGTGGTCCGGAGTGATGTAATTCTCCAGGTGGAAGAACCGGCGCAGGATGATCATGAGAGTCGTAACCGCAGACACGCCGGAATGAATGGCCCCGATGACGAAGTAGGGGGCGAAGATATTCGAATGCCAGGACGGAACCAACGCCATGGCAAAGTCCCAGGAGACGATGCTATGGACGGACACGAAGACCGGCAGGATAATGGCGGAGATAAGGATCCCGGCAAGGCCCTGGAACCGCCACTGCCGCGCTGTCCCTTGCCAGCCCAGGGATAGTATGCCGTAAATGCGTCGACGGACGCCGGTGGCGCGGTCCCTCAGCACAGCTAGGTCAGGGATCATCACCGTGTAGATGAAGAGGAGAGCCCCCGTCAGGTAGGTGAAGATGGCGGAGGGGTCCCAGATCAACGGGGAGCGAACGTTGGGCCAGATTCCTCGTGTGAAGTCATAGGGCAGTGTCCAGTATATTGTCCGCCAGGGCCTCCCGGAGTGGATGACCGGGAAGATGGCGGCGGTAATCAGGGAGAAGATGGTTAGCACCTCCGCGGCCCGGGTGATGGGGCGCCGCCACTCGGCGTGGGTGAGCCTGAGGATGGACGAGATCATAACCCCGGCGTGGCTGATTCCGACCCAGAAGACGAAGTTGGTGATGAAGACCGCCCACATGACCGGGCGGTTGATGCCCAGAAAACCGAGGCCCCAGTAGAAGATAAGACCCAGCACGGCCAGTGCTCCGAGCAGCACGATGCTCAGGATAGCAATGATGATCCAGAAAGCCATAGAGGTATGCTCTACAGGGCGCAGGAGATCATTGTTGATCTGCGGATCGGTTAGCACTCTTCGCTCTTGCATAACCTACAGCCTCATTCCGGTTTCGCCATCGTGGTCACCGTTGCCTGATGGTAGCGGCGAGTAGCCCTCAGCATCAGCAGCTCTTTGATCTGCCAGGTGGACATTACCGGTACCAGCTTGGAGACCAGCAAGTATAGCAGGATAGCCCCTGCGGGAAACCCGATCATGATCATGAGGTCGGCTCCATCCGGCGGACGAAATGGTGGCACCTCATGAATTGGCTCCATGCTGACCTGGGCAGCGTTGAAGGCGGACACATAGAGCCGTATCCGGTCCAGGAAGAGCCCGACCAGTACGCCCATGGCTACCAGGGTGGGACCGAGTATGCTCTGCCGAACCCGGTTCCACATCATGGTCAGCAGTGGCCCGAAGAAAGAGAGGAAGAAGCCTGCTATGAACACGGGTAAGGGTGGGCCAAACATAGTCAACTGGAGAATGATTTGCTCATGGGGCTGCCGGCCATACCAGAGGGTAACAAGATCGGCGAACGTAAAGTAGATTCCCAGCAGCGCCAGTGCAAACATTATCTTGCCCAGCGCCCAGAACTGGTCGAATAGAAGGTAACGCCGGTAGCCGGCCCAGCGCAAGATGCCCATGGCGACGATCGTCGCGGCCACAGCTCCTTCCAGCGAGGTGAGGATGTGGTATGGGGCCAGGATGGCGCTTCGCCAGCCCGGGACCATGCTCATGCCCAGATCGATGCTCAACAGGGTGTTCGTCATTATCAGGGATACAAAGTAAAGCCCTCCCAGGAGTACCATCCCCTTACTCAGCAGCTTCCACTGCCCGTGAGTACCTCTCCAATTGCCGGCCAGAAAACCGGCGAGGCTGGCCCTCCAACCCCGGCGTCCCAGTTGCCGGACTGTAACCAGGTCCGGACGGGCGACCAACCAGAAGAAGGTCAGGCCGCAAAGGACCCAGAAGCCTAGCGAGAGGGTGTCCCAAGTGTACGGTGCTCCACCTATGTCTAGCCCATTCCAGAGGTTATTGCGTCCCTGGAGAGGTGGTATCAGCGAGAGAAGCGGGATAAAGAGCAAAAAGACCAGCGGCCCGGTGGCAGCGAAGAGACCGGAGGGCCTGGAGACAGGACGTCGCAGGTGGGCCTTGGTGAAGAGCAGCCCGATAGTCACCATCGGGGCGGCCTGTACAGTGGTAAATAGGAACATGAACGTAGCGGCATAGTAACCCCACGCTGCCCGGTCCTGGAACCCTCCCAGCAGACGGATGTAGAGTCCGATGATGCCGATAATGAAGAGGATGGCTGTAACCGCCACAGCCAGCCAGTAGCCACCCCCAATCCGCTCATGGCGGGAGAGAAGATCGCGGGTTACGATCTCAGGAGGTGCGTCCCAGAACTCCTCTGTCTCCTTGCCCGGCTCATACATCGACATCGATCCTCTTGAGGTATATCACTGACACGTCCGTGCCCAGGTGTCCCAGCAGGTAGTAGTGCCTGGGGTCCTTGGCGAGCTGTGACACGCGGCTGTTCGGATCGGCTAGATCGCCAAAAGTAAGCACACCCGTGGGGCAGGTCTGAGCGCAGGCCGGCTGTATCTCCCCGTCCCGTAAACCCCGGCCCTCACGAGAGGCCTGCCTTTCCGTGCGCCGAATACGCTGCACGCAGAAGGTGCACTTTTCCATGAGGCCTTTGCTTCTTACTGTCACATCCGGGTTCAAGTAGTTGTTCATACCCTTGCCCCTGGCCTGAGGGCTGTCCGGCTCCGGGAGTGGAAAGCGCTCCCAGAAGTTGAAGAAGCGCACATTCCAGGGGCAGTTATTGGCGCAATACCGTGTACCCACGCACCGGTTGTACACCTGCGCGTTTAAGCCGTCTTCGGTACGATGTGTGGCGTATACCGGGCAGACCGGCTCGCACGGAGCGTTGCCACAATGCTGGCAAAGTACAGGCAGGTACCGGACCTTCAAGTCAGGGTAATCACCCTCCCAGTAGCGCTCGATGCGTATCCAATAGTAGCCACGGAACTCGTCGACAATGTCATGGGTGTTGAGAGCTACGTTGTTTTCAGCCCAGCAAGCCACCACGCACGCCTGGCACCCGGTGCAGCGGTCGATATCCACAATCATCCCCCAACGGTGTCGCGATCGCGCCATCTAGCATCTCCTCATTGACGGACAACCCCAACGATCTCAACGTCCGGAGGCTGAGCGGCGAAGAACCGGCCCTCTGCCTTGGAGACACGGCCGGTTTTCCCGGTCCTGGTTATCTTTACCCTGGTAGCAGCCCAGGCCAGTCCGCCATCGGGCTGTTGAATCATGGGGCTTAGCAGGTCGAGCACGTTGGCTCCCCGGTCCTTGGCCCACCGCCCATAGGCCGTGTGGCCCTGGCCCATCGGGATGGCCACGACGTCCGGACGTATTCCGGGGTGCAGGTAGACGGGCGCTTCCAGGCTTCCCTGGGGGGATTCGACTCTGACGATATCGCCCTCTTCCAGCCCCATCTCCCGGCCTCTTCCCAGATTGATCTCCACCCAGGTCACCCAGACCGCGGTGGTGATAGGGTCCGGGGTGGCCTGGAGCCACGGCAGATTAGCGCCGCTTCCCGTCCCAATGCCGTTGGATGGGAACGGCAGGAGGATAAAGGGGTAGTCCTGCTCGGAGCCTGAGAAGCCGGCTTCAGTGGGCAGTATGCTGGCACCCTGCGCGGTAGTCGGTAGGGTGCCCTTCGTATTCTCGTCCCACCAGCCTCCGCGCTGTAGTAAGCGTATCCAGTATTCATCCGTTCCGGCTGCCTGGATGGATCCTCCTCGGCCGTTCATCAGCTCGCGGGCGCCCTCTTGCAGGACCTCCTTAAAGGTCTTCCACGGGAGGCCACCGTTCGCCCCGAGCCGACTCGAGATAGACAGGAGAGTATCGCCGAAGCTGCGGGTGTCATAGATCGGGTTCACAACCGGCTGCTGAAATCCTACGACCTGGAATCCGGGTCCCGGCTCCGGGACATCGCTGCCCCAGTCTTCCAGATAAGTATGCTCAGGCAGAATGATATCGGCCATCGCTGCCGTCTCGTCCATGAAGCTGGAGAAGCTGACCAGGTAAGGGACATTGCCCAGAGCGTCCCTGAATCCAAAGGCAGATGGCAGGCCATGAACCGGGTTTGCTCCGCGTACTATGATGATCTTGGGCGGTGAAACCGATGGTGTCGTGGCATCCGGGGGCCAGGGTTGGCCGGAATTGATGGCTTCAACCAGACCCTGCCACCATGAGCCGGGCCAGCCGGTGCTCGCTACCGGGACTTCCGGCAGCGGCGAGGGCGGGTTTGGAAGCACCCCGCCGGCCTGTCCCAGATTGCCGGCCAGTTGGTTGAGGGCGAGTATGGCGTTGAGATTGAACGGTCCGTTGGATTGAGCGACGGCCGGGCCTCCTGCGATAGCTATGCTGGGCCCCTGGCTGGCAAAGCGCCGGGCCAGGCTCACGATCTTGTCCTGGGGTACACCCGTGGCATCTGAGACCGTCTGCGGGCTATAGCTCTGGAGCGGCAGGGTGCCCGAGGCCAAGGGGCCGGATTGTCCAGCCCCCTGAGTCGCCAGCCCTTCAGAGACGATCACCTGTGCAATGCCGAGTGCCAGTACGCCCTCCGTGCCGGGCTTGATGGGTATCCACTGGTCGGCGCTGGCGCCGGTCGACGTAATGCGGGGTTCTATCTGGACGAGGACGCCCCGCCCTTGCTGGCGTCCTCTGAACTGCCCGTAGGCAACGCTGTACTGGACCGGCGAAGGGCCGCTATCCAGGAAGTCTGCACCGAAGGAGAGGATGAACCGGGCGTTGGCGACGTCGAACAGGGGGGCCGCGGACGGGCTCGTACCGATGCCAAGAGCCTGAGCAGTCCCCTGTCCAGCCATGATCTTTCCCATAGGCTCGAAACTGGCAACCTGGAAGCTTCCGCCTGGGGTCTGGGTGAGCCGCTGGAGCACCATCCCCAGGTGACCCCTGGTTGGCGGCGTAATCAGCAGGACCTCACCAGGCGCCTGGCCCGTGCGCAACTCGTTTAGCTTACCCGTCAACTCGTTCATGGCGTCATCCCAGGCGATTGATTGGAACTGGCCACTTCCTCTATCCCCTCTCCGTACCAGCGGTCCCTGGATGCGGTCGGGATGGTAGAGTAGCTGCGTTCCGGCCTGGCCGCGGGCGCAGAGCTTGCCACGGTTAACCGGATAGTCGGGGTTGCCTTCGATCTTCTTCGCCCGGCCTTCCATAACCCGCACGATGATGCCACAGCCACCCGAGCACATGCGGCAGATCGTGGCGTACCAATTATCTATGCCGGTGACCAGGTCCTCCGGCACCCGGAAGGCGCTCTGTACGAGAAGCTCGCCTGTCCGGGGTGAGCAGCCGGCGAAGGCAACGGCTCCTGCTGCGGCTCCCGTAACCTGCAAGAACTTACGTCTGGTTATGCCCATTCACACATCTCAATAGTGGCAGTACGAGCAGTCGGTCGGCGCTCCCCGCTGGCGGTGGCATCCGACACACTGAGCCATGCCCAGGGCCCCGGCAGGGCGTGCCAGTGTCATCTTGGCCACGTCGCCGTGACAGTTTGAGCAATCAACGCCTGCCCTCAAGTGCGGCTCATGAGTGAACCTCACAATATCCGGGACGCGGTAGACCCGCTTCCAGTCGATAGGCCTCTGGTTGGCAAAGGCGGTCCGCACCTTCTCGATCTCAGCGTTGCCGGCGCCGACTACGGTATGGCAGAACATGCAGAGCTCGACCGGTGGAAGACCTGCTTCGACAGTCGTGGTCGCGCTCCGGTGACAGAACTTGCAATCAACCCCGAGATCCGAAACGTGGAAAGAATGCGAAAAGGCTACCGGTTGCTCTGGCGCCCCCGACAAGTGAGACCCGGCCGCGGAGAGGCCCAATACTACCAGCACCGCCACCACTATCACCACCGCCGCCAGGACTATCAGCGGCAATTTTGGCATTGCAACCTTGTGCAGCGTTGACCGACGCCCGCCATCATATTAGGAGTCTCGGATAGATGATCTGTAGTATGCCAAGCTGGTTACCCAGCTGGAGGACCACCAGGATGTCGGCTGCCAGGGCAATGGCAGCTACCACATAAAAGATCGGGCGCAGTAATCTGACAACAAAGGGAAGCTGACGAGTAAATGCTAGAGACGGTATCAGCGCATGGCCTATGAGCATATTAATGGCAAACGTGATGGTCAGGAAAGCGAACAGCCACAGAGTGACCAGGAGCGATGTCAGGCCGGTCCATTCATTGAGGCCAAGAACCTGGGGCGTCAAGTGGCTTCCCCCTTTTTGTCATCTTCTTCGGGCAAGAGCTACCCGCACATTAGACAGCTTACAGCCATTAATTCGAGTCTAGCATGCCAACCATGAATCATCCATATTCTTTTTGTTATGTTTTCGTAGCTCTGACACGTAATGGATGACAGTATCTCCAAGACGAAAGGCAGGGCCTCGGGGTATTGCAAATCGGTCTGGGGATGGGCTCTTCCACGCCTTCACCTGGGTGGTGACGGCTGCCGGGCCCGCCATGCTCTGGCGGACGCGCCGGTACGAAGACTTGGGCCGGTCGACGGGCAGGCTGTTTGGGGGTTAGCTGATGGTCTGTCGGACTGGTTGTTGCCAGACCTGGAAGGGCCGCCCGCTGGACATAACGTCAGAGGGCGTGAACCTCAGTCTACAGGTATCTTCCCATCGCCTGGGCCAGGGGCGCCAACTCAGCCATGAGCTTGTTGAAGTTCTCGAAGGTCAAGGACTGGAGGCCGTCCACCAGCGCGTGAGCGGGGTTTGGGTGGACCTCCACCAGCAACCCGTCGGCGCCGGCCGCCAGCCCGGCTTTGGCCAACGCTGGAACGTACTCAAAGTGCCCGGCAGGGTGGCTGGGATCAACGATAATCGGAAGGTGGCTGAATTTGTGGACCACGGGGAGAGAAGAGATATCCAGTGAGAAGCGGGTGCTGTCCTCAAAAGTGCGAATCCCCCGCTCGCAGAGGATGACATTCTCGTTTCCTTCCGCCAGGACGTAATCCGCGGCGGTCAGCCATTCGTTAATGGTGCATGAGAAGCCCCGCTTCAGCACTACCGGCCGTCCGGTCTTGCCGACTTCTCTCAGAAGTGAGTAGTTCTGCATGTTGCGGGCGCCGACCTGAAGTATCTGGGCATGACGTGCCACCAGCTCTACCTCATGGGTGTCCATGACCTCGGTGATCACCGGCATGTCCAGGGCGTTGCTGACCCGGGAAAGTATCTTGAGCCCCTCTTCCTGGAGCCCCTGGAAGGCGAATGGAGAGGTGCGTGGCTTGAAGGCCCCGCCCCTGAGGATCCTGGCGCCGGCCTTCTTCACGGCTTCGGCTGTCTGGAAAACCTGTTCCTCGCTCTCCACGGCACAGGGCCCGGCCATCACGACAACCTGCGACCCGCCTATGTCGATGCCGGCGATCTTCGCGATAGTGTTCTTAGGCCTGAACTCTCGGGATGCCAGTTTGTAGGGCTTCATGATCCGCTGTACCGACTGTACGCCCGGCAGCAGGGCGAAGGTGTCAGTGGGAGCGCGTCCGGTGTCTGAGCCGAGTATGGCAACTACCGTCTTCTCGGTGCCAACGTTCAACTGTACATCGAAGCCCATTTCACGGGCCGTAGCTACGACCTGGTCTATCTCGGCCTGCTCGGCCCCTCTCCTCATCTCGACGATCACGATATTTACCCCTCGTATAGTTCAGGCGGGTGTCTAGCGGAGTACTCCGATCGGTAGGGACTCCGCCAGACCTGCGCTCACTTAACCTCTTGAGTCCACCCAGGTAAGAATAAGCTACCGCGTCGCCCTTTGCAACCACAGCATAACTTCAGGGTGACCGTCTGGATTCCAGTGTCAAAGGTTAGGGAGCCACGTTGGGCTAACCGCCATTTACCTGACCGGCGGCCTGTAGCTACCCGGCCTGGCTCCGGGGGAGGCTTGCCGGGACAGCAGCAGGCTCGCGTTTCAGGTACAGGACGGTTAGTGCAACCAACGGGGCCGCTCCGGCGAAGGCCGTCATTATGGGGAACGAGGTCGCTTCCATGAGGAAGCCCAAACCCATAGACCCTACCGCCACACCAAGATTGTAGCCGGCGTTGAAAGTCGCAACTGCCGGTCCTCTCTGCTCCATGCCGGCTCTGTCGACGGCGAGGGCCATGATAGTTGGATGGGCTGATCCATAGCCAAAGCCCCAGATAGCGGCGGCAATCAACACCATTAATGCACTGGTACTCTGCCCCACTAACATCGTCGCTCCGCCTACAACGAAGAGGGCTGGGATGATGACCCGCAGCCGGCCTATCCGGTCCGATATGCCCCCGGCTACCGCGCGGACCAGGAGGGTAGACACGGCATAGACCGTGAAGAAGAGGCCGGCGTTCTCGAGCCCCATCCTGGGGGTCTGACCTGGCAGGAACGAGAGGAGGGCTCCGTAAGTCAGCGTAATGCTAAAGATACACAGGCCGGGAAGGAGCGCCCTTGGGCTGAGCAGAGGTCCCCTGGCTGGACTGGCGACGTCCGGTCTTCTCGAGGGCTCCTTGACCAGGAAGGACATGGCGAGCGCTGCACTGGCCAGTATTCCCGTCATAACAAAGACCGCGAGGAACCCAAAAAGGTCCTTGACTAATATGGCAATCGCCGGACTCAGCGCAACCGAAGTGGTCGTAAAAGTACCGAAAATGCCCAGCGCCCGGCCGCGCCGATGCGGAGGAGCCAGGTCCGCCACCAGAGTGGATGCCCCCGTCTGGAAGGCTGCCAGGGCCGCTCCGCAGAGGACCCCCAGGGCTACCAGCAAAGGAAACCAGGTGACGAAGTGGAGGGCGATGGCTTCGACCAGCAGCAGCGCCGGTCCCAGGTGCATCAGTGGGGTTCGCCCCAGGCGCTCCACGCTGCGTCCCAGGTGGGGCAGGACCAGAAAAGAGGTTAGAGTGACTGCCGCCGTGGTAAATCCTGCCTGCCCTGCCGCCGCTCCAAGGGCCTCGGAGTAGACCGGCAGGGTAACGAGCAACGAGTATACGGTCATAAACAGGACGAAGTTTGTGATGCACAGCAGGGCGAACTGACTCGTGAAGACCCTGTCCTGGGCCCGAGCAATCCCTGGCGGAGCCTTAGCTTCGTGCATCACTGTATCTTCTCAGCCTGAGCTCTTAGCCCCTGGACCTCTTCACCAGCTCCGATGGCCGAAAACGCAGTGCCGACCACACGTCGTTGATAGAGACCATGGAGACCGGCTCGAAGCCGGCTTCCCTGACCGGCTCCCACCCCCGGTCTCGAGTAATGTCGGTCTTCACTTTGGAGGACTGTTTCGGGTAGGAGATCCAGAGGACGCCAGCCCGCTTCACCGCCTGAATAGCCTCCGGAGCGAGCCTTGTCAGCTCGTCGGTATTGCTGACGAAGAGATGGACCAGATCAAGTGAACCTTCGGCCTTGCTGACCAATTCGATGCCGTCGGGCAGAAGGCCCAATTCGTCCATGTAGCCCGGCGGTGCGTTCAGAATCACTATCCTCTGACCTGGCTTGATGAGAAGCTTTTTCGTCAGCCCGCTATCTGCCATTGCCAATTACCCTCCCGTGTCCTTCTTGCTGTCTCCGGCCACCTCGACCCTGGGCCGGCAACGAGACGACGCCATTTTAACACGACCGCTGTCTGACCGCACGGGTGATGTCATTGCGCATCGGCTAGTGGTCATTAGGCTAACAATCGGCACCATTTGTGTAACGTTATGCAAGATAGGTGACGAGTATATGACCTGGGATTTCCGTAAAAGTAATCGATCGGCGGTACGCTGATGGTGTGGCGGCCTCATAGAGGCGCAAGAGCCTTGCGTCAGGCGATAGGGTCGATTCGGGCCAGATGGTCCGGGAGCTTCAGGAGGGTCGCACGAAAGAGATATTCAAATGGGTCAGCATCTGGGTCGTGCTGGCCGCCAGTATCGGCACGGCGCTCACCGTTCCAGGCATGAGTGTTTGGACAGGCGATAAGCCTGAGTCCGCTCAGGCGCTTCCAGCCCAGACAAAAGCCCCGGAAGACGCATCGCCCTCGCCTGTTTCCATGGCCGCCAGCGTCCAGCCATCACCGTCTCCTGCCCCGGCGCGGTTTGCCATCGCCAATACTGATGGCCTTGGGGTCTACATCCGACGGAGCAGGGCCGACGCCGACAAGATCAGGGCCTGGCGAGATGGCACCGAGATGGTAGAGGTTGGGCCTCCGCAGGAGACCAACGGCGTGACCTGGCGGAACGTGAAGGACCCTGCCGGCAATACCGGCTGGATTCAGGACCGGTACCTGGCGACGCCGACTCTCCCCCCCAAGCCGGCTGCGTCTGCAACTCCGGCGCCCAGTCCTACCGCGTCTCCGGCAGCAAGCGCCGTGTCCGGAGGCACGCTCAATCAACTGGAATTGCTTTCGAGCAGCATGACTGGCGGGGACGGATTCGTTCTGGTCGGGCGGTTGGTGAAGAACATCAGCATGTCCGCGCGGGGCAACACCGGAACGGCATCGGTGACGCCCGGCACCGTCGTCTCCCGCTCCGGATCAGCCGTGTGCGGATATCCGTTCGCCGGTCCGCCGCTGGGCGAGCTGCGATCCGGGTCCGCGTCCTGCCCCTGGACGGTCCAGTACGCGTTGACCGGGTTCCCCTGGATGACGATGAGTGACTCGCCCGGTTGCACGTCGGCCAGATCCTCTCGCAACGTCCGTTCCAACGCTCGGAGCGCCTGACTGATGCGCGTCAGCGCCGTCGCCTGGCCGGTCGATTGAATGGTGAGGTTGAACACTTGCCCCGCCAAGGAAAGCATCAACAGCAAGATGCCGATGGCGACGACCAATTCGGCCAGCGTAAACGCGGCCCGCCTCGGCGACGCCGTTCGCGCATCTAACCCATGAAATGGAAAGTACTTACGCATTGCTGCCCATACCAGAAACGACGCCCATTCGGAATGGCTGTCCAAGCTCCGGTGTCATTATCCGCGAACACAGGTGTCGGTCCAGCCGAACGAAGGATGCTTCTTCACCCGAACGCCGCCCACCCCCAAGCCCGATAACGCGCATCGGGTGGCATGTCCGCCCCTAAGGCGGACATGTCTTCACGCCAGCGAACCATCGGCGAGCTTGTACCAGCGAGCCCTCGGCTCGAAGAAAGAAAGGTCCGCACAGCGGACCCTACGAGTCTGCCAAGGGGAGGTCACCCGGCGAACGAGAACGAGTGCGTTTCTAGTGATCGGTGGGAGAGAGGCTGAGCGTGCGTACGTCGATGCTCACGACCGGCGGGTTGCCGTCGAAGAGCACGTACGGATCCGTCGTTCGGGTCGCAATCGGCGGCGGGTAGACCCAGACAGTGCGGAGAAGCTCCTCCGGGTCCGGAAAGTTGTGGGCCGCGGGATCAAACGGGAAGCACGAGGCGCATCGCGGGTCGTCCAATTCCAGGTCCACATCCTCGATCGTGATTTCTTTGTCCAGCGTGAGCGTCGCGCTCAGGTTGTCTCCGCTGACCCGACGCGACGCGACTCGATACACCGCGCCGGTCAGTTCGTCGACGAACTGCGTACCGGTGGGGAACATCGAGACCCACATGTACTTGGCCGGATCCGTGATGCCTGTAACGGCCTGCGGTGGAACGGTGATCTCCGTGGGAATGCCGTTCGCCAGTGCCTTCGACGAAATCGTCCCGGGCAACTGAACCTGCACGCGCCACGGCGTCGGCAGCATGACGTCCTCCGCTGCGCCCTTCGGCTGCGGAACGATAAGCGTCGTTTTCGGGAAGCTGCACGGATCAGGAACGAACTGAGCCCGATCACCGGGATCCTGCACCGCGTACCGGTTCGTCGGGTTCGCGCGGCGCAGCGTCACGAAGTAGAAATCGAAACTCCGCGACTGGGCGATCGCTTCCTCCGCCAAATCGACGTGACAGCAGGGTTGCGCGGGCGGACACGCCGGGATCGGGAAACCCCCTCCGGGTTGACACACCCACTTCGGTCCGACGTAACCACGCAGCCGATGCAACACGCCCCAGCAAAACCGTCGCGTATCGAGAGCTTGTTCCCAAAGCGATGCCTTTCCGGCATCCCCGGCACTGCCGGGCACGAACGCGCCGTCGCTCGGGCCGACCGTTGAATCCGGACGCGACGGCATCGGCGGGGGGGGTCTCTGGTGAAAAAAGACCCCCAACCGCCAGGGGATGTTTGGCGCCCGCCCCTAACGCCGAACCC
>Ga0082335_1005647_pt1 | contig 17028 bp, 18 predicted proteins | sample Subgrocontami58m_FD_72375 | JGI IMG/M metagenome (GOLD analysis project Ga0082335, IMG submission 72375) | Subsurface groundwater microbial communities from S. Glens Falls, New York, USA - GMW37 contaminated, 5.8 m (SPADES assembly) (version 2) ... | reverse complement strand
CGAGGGGCGCGAGGAGCGCTTGCGCCGCGGGCACTGGAGTGCCGCCGACCGGCGCCAGGTGAACGCGCTGGCCGAGACGCGCCGCCTGCAGCGCCTGCTCGCAGGCGGGGCGCGACGCGCACCCCACAGGTGAGATCGAGGCGGCGGGGCCGTGGCTCCCCCGCCGCCCCAACACGGGTCGTCAACCCTGAAGCCCACCCGGGTCACCGGTTCGGCCGATGATCTTGCCACCGGCGACGTGCGAGAGATCCTCAAGCCAGCCACCGAGGCGCTCGTAGTCCTTGTCATCCGCCGCGAGGCCGGCACGTGCTGCCTCCACCTCCACGATGACCTCCTGGACGTTGGACTTGTTGGCGAGGGAAACCCGGTCCCTCAACTTGCTCTTCAGTTCACGATCGAGCGGCATGACGGCACCTCGTTCGGGGATGGTCTCTGTGGCGGGGTCGGCCCCCGTCCGGGAATTGTGCGGAATGCCGCGCGATTCCGCCCGGTGATCGAGCACGGCACTGCTCAGTTGCCCAGCGCGACGACCCGCATGGTGCGCGTGACGTTCCCCGCGCGGTCCGTTGCCACGACCTGCACCCGGTAGCGCCCGGCGGGTACCGCGCCCAGCGCCACGCTGCGCATCCCCCCGGGAGATACCCGCGCCCGTCGGCGCACGATCCCCCCGCGTCGCGAGCGCATTGTCACGTCCAATCGCACTGGGCCGGTGTCCGCAACGCCCAGGATCGCCCGGGCGGGTCGGGCGACCGATCCGGCCGTGCGCGCCGCAGAGTGGGAACGCATCCTCTCCACCCGACGCAGCGTCACTCGTGGCCCCACGGCGTCAACGAGGACGGACACTCGCCGCGAGCCCGTGTTCCCCGGCCAGTCGGTCGCGCGCACCTCGATGACGTGCCGCCCATCCGGCAGCCATCGGCGACCAAGCGAGGAGGTCGGGGTCGATTCGCCCCCCTTGTGCGTGACCACGCGACCGTCGACGAGGACGCTCCATGACGCCAGACGGGATGCATCCTGAACGTCCGCGCGTATCCGCACGGGAAGGGACGAGACGATGGGGCCGGGGGACCCGGGGATGGTCACCACGGGAGGGTCGACGTCAACCCGGATGCGGCCCCAGCCGAAGCCCTGGTCGGGACCGGAATCGCCCAGGTCGAGGGCGGTCGTGGTGACGAGATCCGCCACCTCCGCGGGCGTCGGCGACGCCCCGGCGGCGCGACGGGCCGCGATCAGGAGCGCCACGGCACCGGCGGCATTCGGCGCCGCGATCGACGTGCCGCCGACCGCCCGGGGACCCGCAGAGGTGAGGACACGCGTGTTGGTGGGCGCCACGAGATCGGGCTTCAGGCGCCCATCAGCCGTGGGCCCCTGCGAGGAGTAGGGCTTCAGGGCGTTGTCGCGCCAGTCAACGGCACCCACCGCGATGGCGCCAACGGCATCGCCCGGGGTGGTCACGCTGCCGGGGGCGGGATCCCCGATTCCGTCAAGGCCGATCTCACGTGAGAACAGCGTCAAATCACCGACGGGCGGCGGGCCCGACACCAGCACGACCCTCAGGCGGAAGTCCCCGGCCTCCGGTGGCAGATACCCGGTGATCCTCTCCGCAGGCCGGGCACCGGCCGACTGCCGATCGCGCGACGCCGCGACCTCGGTCCACGAGCCGTCGGCGTTCCTGCGCTCGAGCACGAGGTCGAGGTCGCTGATCTCCGCGCCCGGGGCGTCAGACCAGCTGAGGGCGAAGGTGATCGGGCTGGATGCGCCACGCGAGAAGGTCCACCCCGGCGTGACGGGCCAGTCAAGCGTGCCGTCGGCGTCGGCGTCGGCCCAGGTGCCGGACCAGTGCCGCTGTGCATAGTTGCCTGCGGAGTTCACCCAGGTGATTCCCGATGCGGCTGCCCGGTCCACAGCTCGCGCTGCGTCACCGGTGCCGTCGAAGGGTCCCTCAAGAAAGCTGTTGCTGTGCACGACCACGTCCGGGTGCTGGCCGATGAGCCAGTCGACCGCAGCCTGAAAGTCCTGTTCCGAGTGATAGTTGACGAACAGGTAGCGCGCGGCGGGGGCATAGTCGTAGACCGTCTGGGCAACGAGATCGCCATGGTCCGTGGCATTGCCGTAGGCGTTTCGCCCGGCGATCCCCCAGGCGGCGTCGAAGCTCTGTGACTGCACGCGGGTGGCGGGTGGCAGCTCGCCGTGGGCCTGCAGATCCGCGACCCGGCCCCCGAACCCGAGGTCGAGCACGGCGATCACCAGACCGCGACCGCCGCCCGCGAGGGACCGAAGGGCGTCGGCGCCCACCCGCTCGATGCCCTCTGAGACGACTGGCCCGCCGACCATCGGTACCACGGCGCCCGGATCCTCCGGGTCGGTGTCGGAGAATGATGAGGGCGCGGCATAGGCGGCGGCCACTCCGGGAAGCCTGCGCAACTCCGCAAGCCGAGCGGGATCGGCGACCACCTGCAGATCCCGTCCGTTTCGGCGCACGATCCGCAGCGCGGCGGCTCCCAGGGCGCGCTGAACCCGTGCCGTGGCACCGGGGGCGGCGGTGATCGTGGCGGGCACCGGGTCGCCCGACGGCGAGGCGCTGGCGATCGGGGCCAGCGTCGCGAGAAGCACGAGGGCCACGGGTACGGAGCGCTTCATCGACGGATCCAGCGCGTAATCGTCCTGACATTCCCCGGAACATCCTGGGCCCGGACCTGGATGCGGTGGCGGCCCGGCCGCACGGTGGGAAGGCGCACGCGCGCGAACGGCCCGGGGGAGCGTCCGACCACGCGGCCGTCCAAGAGAATGGAGACCCGCGCCATCGTACCGTCGTCGGTGGCGCGCACCGTTGCCCGGGGACGCGACCCGGGGCCCACGGCAAGGCGCACCGAAGGCGGAGTGACGTCCACGCGCACCATTCCGTAACCGGTTTCGGCATCGGGTCCGGGCGCACCGAGGTCGCGTGCACGGGCGAGGAGTTCGGCGCGCAGCGATGCCGGGTCAACCGGAAGTCCGCTGGCGGCCCGGTCCTGTCGAAGGAGCGCGGCGGCCCCGGCCACATGAGGCGTGGCGGCAGAGGTGCCGGCCATTCCGGGGAATGACGGATTGGCCGTGACATATGTGGGGCCCATGATCTCGGGCTTCATGCGGCCGTCTTCCGTGGGACCCCGGGAGGAGTAGCCGGGCACTGTGTCGCTGGACCACGAGACGGCCCCGACCGTGAGCGAGCCCGCCGCATCCCCCGGGGTTGCGATGCTGCTCGTCGGCACGGCGGCAGGGCCGAAACCGATGGTGCGCGAGAAGACATCCAGGGGAACCTGCGGCCCTGCGTCCTGGCGCACCAGCAGGCGCCAGGCGCCGCCATCGATGCCGATGGGCACGGTGCGTCGGTCGGCGCCCGAGCGCGTGACCTCCACCCAGGACCCATCCGCCTCCTGGCGTTCAACCGCGACCGATGCTGCGATCCCGGTGCCGGTCCAGCCGATGCCGAAGGCGATCGTGTCGTTCGGCTGCGGGCTGATGGGCACGACGACACCCGCCGCATCCGCAATGGTTCGCCAGTGGCGCAGGCCGAAGTTGCCCGCCGAGTTCACCCACAGCACGCCCTCGGCCGCCGCGGCATCGACGGCGCGCGCAAGCACACCGGTGCCGTCGTACGGCCCGCCCAGGTTCGAGTTGGAGTGGCTCACGATGGGGATCCCGTTCGCCGTGATCCAGCGCACGGCCTGCAGGAACTCATCATCCGTGTGGTAGTTCACGAGCACCAGGTGCGCGCCCGGCGCGACGTCGTGGATGATCTCGGCCATCCGCACACCGTGCTGCGTTGGCGCGCCCAGGTCGTCACGACCGTCGAGGCCGTACTGGGCATCAAACGAATGCGTCTCGATCTGATCGGCCGAGCCCAGTTCACCCTGCGCGAGAGAGGCGTCGAGACCACCGAATCCCAGATCGAGCACGGCGACGGTCTGGCCCGTGCCGTCGATGCCGCGTGCCCACATGGCATCGGCGCCGATGCGGAATGCGCCCTGGGACACGATGCCCTGGGCGGCGGAAGCAGAGGCGGCCAGTACGAGGGAGACCGCAATGCATGCGAGGCGGGAGTTCACGCGACCTCGCAGGTAATCAGACCCTGCGGGCGCTGGGGGCGCGGGGGGCGCGGTGAAACCGATCCCCGGGGGTACCGCGTGGGCACCCCCGGGTAACGGGACATCGTGCTAGCTGACGGAGACCGTGCCTCCGGCCTCTTCGAGCTGGCCCTTGATCTGCTCGGCCTCATCCTTGGTCACGCCCTCCTTGACCGTGCCGGGGGCACCGTCCACGAGGTCCTTGGCCTCCTTCAGGCCAAGGCCGGTGACTGCCCGGACGACCTTGATCACCTGGATCTTCTTGTCACCGACGGCGTCGAGGGTGACGGTGAAGGCGGTCTGCTCGGCTGCAGCAGCGCCGTCACCGGCACCGCCCGCGGCGGCCGCAACCGCGACCGGGGCCGCGGCGCTCACGCCAAAGGTCTCTTCAAGCGCCGAAATACGCTCAGACAGCTCCAGGACGGAGATGCCCTTGAGCTCTTCGATCCACTCATCGGTGGTCATCGCCATGTTCTTAGGCTCCTTGTGGTGTCAGTCATCGGCCGACTCGGACGCGCGCTGGGCCTGAACGGCTGCGAGCGACCGGGCAAGCCCGGAGATGAGGTTGCTGAGGGCGACCGCGGTACCCGTGAGGGGCCTCGCGACGCCGGCGACGAGCCGTGCGTACAACTCGTCGCGGGACGGAAGGGCGGCGAGGCGCTTGAGCTCGTCGCCCGAGATCGGGGTTCCCTCGAGGAGACCACCGCGAAGGGTGAGACGGTCCTCGGACTTCGTGCCGAATTCTTGGAGCGCCTTGGCCACGACGGCGGCGTCGCCGTCTGCCCAGACCAGCGCGGTGGGGCCCTCGAGGTGCTCGAGAAGCGACTCCGTGCCGGTCTCCGCGCAGGCGCGCCGCGCGAGGGTGTTCTTCACGACCTGCATGCGGCCGCCGTTCTCGCTCAGGCGCGAGCGGAGTTCCTCCACCTCGCGGACGCTGAGGCCGCGGAACGTCGTCGCAATGACGTTCGGCGTGGTGGAGAGCCGAGCGGCGATCGCCGCGACGGCCTCGGCCTTCTGGGTCCTGTTCAGTTCCTCACCTCCTCATGTGGTGGCCGCGCGGGGGCGGGCCTGAGGAAGCGGCACGGGGCACATGGCCCCGGTCGTCTCTGTCGGCTCCGTCCTCGCACGGGTCCGGGGCATGATCGCCCCCGTTTCAAGGCCGCCTCTCGGCCGCCCCCGTGGTCTTTGGTCGGGTGTTCTGGTGGCTCGAGCCTGGCCTTAGGCCACGGCCTCCTCAAGCAGATCCTGCGTGACGGCAGGGTCGACATCGATTCCCGGGCCCATCGACTGGGCCACGCTGATCGACTTGATGTACCTGCCCTTGGTGGCAGCGGGCCGCACGCGAAGGATCTCCTCGAGCACCACCGCATAGTTCTCGGTGAGCTGCTCGGCGGTGAATGAGCGCTTTCCGAGGCCGATGTGCACGATCCCGGTCCGGTCGGTGCGGTACTCCACCTTGCCGCCCTTGACATCGGCGACGGCCTTGGCGACGTCGAATGTGACGGTGCCGGTCTTGGGGTTGGGCATCTTGCCCGCGGGGCCGAGCACGCGACCCAGCTTGCCGACGGCGCCCATCATGTCGGGAGTGGCGATGGCGACATCGAAGTCGGTGAAGCCCTCCTCCACGCGCTTGGCGAGATCCTCGCCGCCCACGAAGTCGGCGCCGGCCTCCTCGGCCTCGCGAGCCTTCTCGCCTTCGGCGAACACCGCCACCGTCACCTCGCGGCCTGTGCCGTGGGGCAGCGCGATGGTGCCGCGCAGCTGCTCCTCGGCGTGGCGCACGTTGACGCTGAGGCGGAAGTGGGCCTCAACCGTGGTGTCAAACCGCGCCACTTCCTGGCTCACCAGAAGCCGGAAGGCGTCAAGGGGCGCGTAGCCCCCGGCCGGGTCGATCTGGGCCTTCGCCGTCTCGTATCGCTTGCCGCGTCCGGCCATGTTCCCTATCCCTCCACCGTGACACCCATGCTGCGGGCAGTCCCGGCGATCATGGAGATGGCGGCGTCGATGTCGTTTGCGTTGAGGTCCTGCATCTTCGTCTCGGCGATCTGCTGCAACTGCGCTCGGCTGATCGACGCGACCTTGGTGCGGTGCGGCTCCGGCGAGCCCTTCTTCAGCCCGATGACCTGCTTGATCAGCACAGCGGCCGGCGGTGTCTTGGTGATGAACGAGAAGGAGCGATCCTCATAGACCGAGATCTCGACCGGCGTGATGACGCCGCCGAGGTTCTGGGTCTGGGCGTTGAACGCCTTGCAGAACTCCATGATGTTGATGCTCGCGCCACCCAGGGCCGGGCCAACCGGCGGTGCCGGGGAGGCTCCCCCTGCGGGGATGTGGAGCTTGATGATCTGCAGGACCTTCTGCGCCATCGGGGCGTGACCTTCCGTCGTCGAACCGTCTGAGGCGGCCCGGGATCATACATGGGGATGCGTGCAGGGCCAGCGGGATCGGCAACCCGCCAGCCCAAACGCCCTACGTCAGCTTCTTCACCTGCTCGAACGACAGCTCCGCCGGCGTCTCGCGACCGAAGATCGAGACGAGCACCTTCACGCGGCCCTGCTCGGCATTGATCTCTGCGATCTCGCCGGTGAAATCAGACAGCGGGCCAGAAATGACCTTGACGCTCTCGCCCACCGTGAACTCCGCGCGCACCTTCGGTCGGGCCTCGGTGGCGGTATGAAGCAGGCGGTCGACCTCGCCCGGCGACAGCGGCGGCGGACGATGGTCCACCTTGCCGGTGGAACCCACGAAGCCGGTGACACCCGGGGTGTTCTTGACGAGGGACCAGGCCTCGTCGGTCATGTCCATGTGCACGAGAACGTAGCCGGGCAGCGTGCGCCGCTCGGTCTGGACCTTCTGGCCGTCCTTGGTCTCCACGATCGTCTCCGTGGGCACCACGATCCTGCGGATGGCGCCGGACTGGCCCATCGACAGGACGCGATGCTGGAGATTCGCCTTGACCTTGTTCTCGTGACCCGAGTAGGTGTTGATCACGTACCAGCGCAACACTAGGGCGCGGTACCTCCTGATCGATTGTTGACGGACTCAGAAGATGACATCGACGAGCTTGCTCATGAGGGTGTCGACGACACCGAGGTAGGTCGCCACGACGGCGACGAAGACGATGACCACGGCTGTGGCCTGAAAGAGTTGGGCGCGGTTCGGCCAGGTCACCTTCTTGAGTTCTGTGACGACCTCGCCCAGGAAACGCCGACTGCGCCCCTCCTGCACCGACTTGGTGACGGTCCCGGCCTTCTCCGTGCGCGGCTTCTGGCGCGGGCGCGCCTGAGCGCGCGATCCGCGTGCGGACGCCTTGCTTTTCTTCCCGGGAACGGGCGGCTCTGCGCCGCCCGGGCCGGGCTCGCCGGAACTCTTCCCATCTGAAGGTCGGATACGTGCCATCAGCTGGCGGTCTTCTCATCTCTCGCGGTCGGGTGGACAGGGCCGGAGGGAATCGAACCCCCAACCCCCGGTTTTGGAGACCGGTGCTCTACCAATTGAGCTACGACCCTCTGCCTCGTGCGCCGCACGGCGGCGCTCCTGCTACCTCGTCTCGCGGTGCTCGGTGTGACGGCCGCACCAGCGGCAGTACTTGGCAAGCGACACCCGGTCAGGGGTGTTGCGCTTGCTCTTATTCGACTGGTAGTTGCGCCTCTTGCAGTCCTGGCATGCCAGGGTCACAGCGATGCGCTGGCCGGTCTTGCCCACGAAAGAGCCTCCGGTCGTTGACGGGGCGATGAGGCTACCACAGGCGCGCCTCGTCCCCGACGAACGAACCCGTGCCAACCAGTAATCGGTGAACGCACCCGGAAGTCGGCGGGGTTTGAAATCAACGGTGATCGACCCCGGGGGCCGGCGGGGTGTGAATCGGAAATCGGTCATCGCCGGTGGGTAACGTTCCCACCGATGAGCGCGACCGAATGGACCGACTGGTACCGAAGAGAGGATCCTGAGGGGTGGGTGCTCCCCCGCATCCTCCACGAGCGGGCCGAGGCCCACCCGGACCGGCCGTATCTGCGCTTCGCCGATGGCCCGTGGCGCACGTACGGCGAAATGGATCTGCGCGCCAACCGCATCGCCAACGCGCTGATCGCCCGCGGCCTGCAGGCCGGCGAGTGCGTGTCGACGCTCATGCCGAACTCCGATGACCAGGTGGCCATCTGGTTCGGGATCCTCCGGGCCGGCGGCGTGCAGTCACCCATCAACCTGGCCCACAAGGGCGACTTCCTCTCGTGGGTCCTCAACCTGCCGCAGTCCAGGTTCCTCGTCATCTCCGACAGCCACCTTGATCGCCTCGATCACGTGGCGCGGGATCTGCCGAGCCTGGAGCACGTGTTCATCTGGGAGTCCGGTGAGCGCGACGGACCCGACCCCGCAGTGCGCCATGAGCCGGCGTCGGTACTGGATCACGCGCCCGATGCGGACCCCGGCGTGCCGGTCACCTGGGTGGATGACGCGCGTGTGATGTTCACGTCGGGCACCACGGGGCGCAGCAAGGGCGTGATCAAGCAGCACGCGTCCGACTACTTCTCGGGCCGCACCTACAACGAGGTGTGCGGGGTCACAGAGGACGACATCTTCTACACCTGCCTGCCCCTCTTCCACAGCAATGCCCAGGTGCTGTGCTGCTACCCGGCGATGATCGCCGGGGCGCGCATCCAGGTGTCGGCGCGGTATTCGTCGAGCCGTTTCTGGCGTGAGGTCACGGAGAGCAAGGCCACGATCCTGAACACCGTGAGTGCGATGAACTACTTCATCTGGAACACCGATCCCGGCGAGTTCGACCGCGCGCACTCGGTGTCACGCATCATGGCCATGCCCGCGCCGAAGGACATCTACGAGGAGTTCCAGGATCGCTTCGGCATCCGTTTTCATGAGGGCTACGGCCTGACCGAGACCGGCATGGTCACGTACGTGCCGCCGGGCGAGTCGCGCCCGGGATCGTGTGGCCTCGCCACCCCGGGATTCGAGGTGGGCGTGGTGGCACCCGGCACCGATCTTCCCGTGCCGACGGGAACCTCGGGCGAGATCGTGGTGGACATGAAGTTGCCGAACATCGTCATGCGCGCCTACGCCGGCATGCCGGAGAAGACCGCCGAGGACTTCCGCAACCTCAAGCTTCACACCGGCGACCTGGGTCGTCTGGACGAGCAGGGCTACCTCTACTTCATGGATCGCGTGAAGGACTACATCCGCCGGCGCGGCGAGAACGTGTCGTCGGTGGAGGTGGAGCGCACGGTTTCCAGCCACCCCGCGGTGCTGGAGGCCGCGGCCGTCGGCGTGGAGTCCACCGAGGGCGCATCGGCCGAGCAGGAGATCCTGATCTGCGTCGTTCCGCGCAACGTGGCTCCCGACGCCCATGAGCTGCTCGAGTACTGCGGGGAGCGCATGCCCTACTTCGCCGTTCCGCGTTACGTGCGCTTCATGGAGGACCTGCCCAAGACCGCCACCGAGCGCGTGCGAAAGGTCGAGCTGCGCGACATGGGCCTGGGGCCCGACGTCTACGACCGAGCGGTGAGCGGGCCGAAGATCTCGGCCTGATGGGCCAGGAGCCGGATCTCGGCGAGGCCGCCGACTTCATCCTCGCCGAGCGCCCTGCCCTGGCGGACGACGACGTATGGGCCGTGCTGAATGAGTTGGGCACGCCTCCGGCGAGAAGCGCCGACGGCATGGCCGTGGATCTTGTCGTGCGCCTGCACCCCGGCGTCCGGGCGCGCGATGTGAAGGTGATCCTCGACGAGTGGCGCGAATACGCCAACCTCGCCGCGGAGTCCGACTGGGATGACGATTGAGCGTCGCCCGCCTGGCGGGGCTGGTGGGCGTGACCGTGTGGGGCACGGCCGTGGCACTCGCGGGCTGGGAACGAATCCGGGTGCCCGACGCCGCCGCGGATGAACCGGAATATGGCGCAGGCACCGTGTGCGTCGTGGTGCCCGCACGGGACGAGGAGCGCGCGATCGGCGGCACCATTTGCTCGTTGCGCGCGCAGTCCTACGACGACATCCAGGTGATCGTGGTGGACGACGGGTCGTCTGACCGCACCGCGCAGGTGGCTCGCTCGGCAGCGGCCGACGACCCCCGGGTGCGGGTGATCGCTGCGGGAGACGTTCCGGCGGGGTGGATCGGCAAGAGTTGGGCGTGCCACCGCGGTGCCCGGGAGTCGGATGGGCCGTGGCTGCTGTTCACGGATGCCGACATCGAGTACGCGCCCGATGCCATCGCCCGCGCCCTCGGGCTGGCGCGCCGACTGGGGCGGGGCGGGGTGACCCTGGCGCCGCGGATACGCACCGGTTCCGCCGCCGAGCGGGCGGTGATGCCCGCGGCCATCGCGCTCATCCACACGCTCGTGGCCCCCGGACCCCTCGCCCGCTCACCACGTCGCCGCGTGGGCCTGGCCGCCGGGGCCTTCATCCTGATGCAGCGCGACCTCTACCAGGCGGCTGGCGGCCACGGGGCCGTGCGCGACCGCATGGTGGACGACCTCTCGCTGGCCGTGAATGTCAAGCGCGCCGGTGGCCTGCTGGTACCCGCGAACGGCACCTCGCTGATCTCCCTGCGCATGTACCACGGGGCCCACGAGATGTGGCGCGGGTGGCGGAAGAACGCGGCCTTCGGAACCGAGGGGTCGGCGTCGAAGGGGCTGGCGGGTGGCCTGATGCTGGGAGGCGTCGCCGTGGCGCCGACCTGTGCGCTGGTGCGAGGCGGCAGGCGAGGCGATGGCACGGCAGTGACGCTGGGCGCAGCGGGCCTCATGCTGCAGATGCTGCTGCAGCGAAGCACGGGCCATATCGTGCCCACGCGGCCCGCATGGGCAGCCGCATTCCCCATTGGCGCGCTCACCATATCCGCCGCCGCGGTACTGGGCGGCATCGAGCGCCATGCGGGCCGAGGCCCCGCATGGCGCGGGAGGCGCTACCCCTTCGCGCGCTGACGCGTGGGGGCACGCCGGGGTGAAGTGCGCCCCAGCAGGATGTCGCGGGCGGTGTTGAGCGCCACGGTGAGTTCCTCGGAACGGCGCCGGATCTCGGGGTGAAGTTCGGCCACGCGATCGGGATGACAGCGCACCACCTGCTCCCGCCACGCCCGCTCAACGGCCTCGGGCGGGGGACTCTCGCCCACACCCAGGAGGGTGGCGGCCTCGGCGGGTGATGTTGGCGGGGCCAGCCCCGCGGTGCGCGGGACGGCGGCCACGGCCTGCGCCAAGCGTGTGAGCTTCGCCCTCTCGGCCTGGACATCGCCCCACTCATCATCCAGGCGCGCCTGGATGTCGGCCAGACGGCCGCGCTCCTCGCGTACCTCCTCCGCCAGCGATACCAGTCGACGGTCACGCGCGCCGACATCCTCGCGCATGGCGTCCAGCATGGCGTCGGGGTGCGCGGCGCCAGGCTCGTCGGCGGGCACCGTGCGCCCCTGCCCCCACTGCCCCTGCCGGACGAGAGCGATGACCTCGTCCAGGCGCCGATGGGCCGAGTTCGACATGGAGGGGCCGTCCGAGGGAGCCAGGCGCACCAGCGACAGGGAGTCCCAGGATGGGTCGACGATGAACGCCGCCGATGAACGCCCGGCGAGCATGACGCGCCGTTCCGGGGTCGCCCGGTGACCGAGAAGCGCGAAGCGTGCATCGGGCGCCTCGCCTCCACGCAGCACGACGATCTCATCGGCCAGATCGTTCAGGCGACGGGAGACCTCGCGTCCGTCCGGGCCATCGACCGTCACCGCACGAGCGGCGGCCAGGACGGCGTCGAGCCCCTCAGCGCCCGGGCCCTGCCCCACCGCCAGCACGGCCCACCAGCGGGTCCAGGGATCGTCGTCGGGCGCGGCAGCCAGCGCGCGTCCGGCCTCGACCGGGTGATCGAGGGATGCCAGGGCGGCAGCCAGGGCGGGACGTGCCGTGCGATCTCCCAGCGACGCGGCCACGGCGAGCAGGGCCACCTGCCGCCATCGGGCGGCGTCACCACGCGAGGGTGTGGGCCCGGCGGCATCGAGGAAGGGATCAGTCACCCGGCCAAAGGTAGCCGAGGCCGGACATCCTGCCGTCGCAATCTCGAGACCATCTGTTTCCGTGCGTGAACCGGTTGAAGGCCCGTCGGATTGCAGTGACGACGATCGGAGCACACGACGTGAAGACCCATCTCGTATCGGCCGACGACGACGCCGACCCGATGCTGGTCCAGGACCTGGAGACGCCGCGCAGCGCGCGGGGGGGGTAATTGCCGGGCTTGGACAGCCCTGCCCGCCTGAGCGCGGTTCGCGGGCCGCGGGACCCCGGCGCTGCCACCATCGCCCGCGTGCCCAATCGCCTCGCATCCGAGACGTCGCCGTACCTGCGGCAGCACGCCGAGAACCCCGTCGCCTGGATGCCGTGGGGGGACGAGGCGTTCGCCATCGCGCGCGACGCCGACACCCCCATCCTGCTGTCGGTCGGGTACTCCGCCTGTCATTGGTGCCACGTGATGGCGCACGAGTCGTTCGAGGATGCGGAGACCGCCGCCCTCATGAACGACCTCTTCGTGTGCGTGAAGGTGGACCGCGAGGAGCGGCCCGACGTGGATGCGCTCTACATGCAGGCGACGCTCGCGATGACGGGCCGGGGTGGGTGGCCCATGACGGTGTTCATCACGCCGTCGGGCGAACCGTTCTGGGCGGGCACGTACTTCCCGCCCGAGCCCCGCCACGGCATGCCGTCGTTTCGCGACGTGCTGCGGGGCGTGGCCGAGGCCTGGCGTGAGCGCCGTGGCGACGTGACCAAGCAGGCCGACACGCTGACCCAGAGGCTGCGCGAACAGAACGACGCCGTTGTCGGCGGCGGCATGCCCGGACCAGAACTGGTGCGCGATGTCGTGCGCGGCCTTGCGGACCAGTACGACGACACCCACGGTGGCTTCGGCGGTTCCCCCAAGTTCCCGCCATCGCTGGCGTTGGACCTGCTTCTGCGTCGCGCGTGGATGCAGCCAGAGCAGCCGAGGGCCCGCGAGATGGCCGAGGGCACGCTCCGGGCCATGGCCGATGGCGGGATCTTCGACCAGGTGGGCGGCGGCTTCCATCGCTACGCGGTGGACGACATCTGGCTGGTGCCCCACTTCGAGAAGATGCTCTACGACAACGCCCTGCTGCTGCGCGACTACGCACTGGCACACCGGGTGACCGGTGACCCGGCGCACGCCCGCACGGCGGAGGCCATCGCCACGTATCTGCTGCGCGAGATGCGTCTGCCCTCGGGAGCGTTCGCCGCCGCTCAGGATGCCGACTCACCGGGTGGTGAGGGTGCCTTCTTCGTGTGGACGCCCGACGAGATCCAGGCACTGCTCGACGAGCGATCCGCACGGGCCGTGATGCTGCGCTTCGGCGTGACGGCAGGTGGGAACTTCGAGGGAAGGACGATCCTGAATGTGGCCACCCCGATGGACGAGGTGGTTCGGGCCGTGGGCGGGGATGCCGCCGCGCTGATCGAGCAGGCGCGGCCCGTGCTGCTCACGGCCCGGTCCGCGCGCGCCGCCCCGGCACGCGACGACACGGCCGTGGCGTCGTGGAATGGGCTGGCCATCGGCGCGCTGGCCGAGGCCGGCGTGACACTGGCGCGCCCCGACTGGATCGATGCCGCCCGCGTGGCCGCACGGTTCGTGCTGCGCGAGATGGTGGTGGCCGGCCGCCTGCGCCGGGCCCACGCGGACGGGCGCGGCCGGCACCTGGGAACCCTCGACGACCACGCCGACATGGCCGACGGTCTGCTGGCCCTGTACGCGGCCGACTTCAACCCCGAATGGCTGCTGGCGGCACGGCATCTGGCTGATCGGATGCTCGACCTCTTCGCCGACCCCACGGGAAATGGCTTCTTCCTCACGGGATCCGACGCCCCGGCGCTTGTGGCCCGCACGCGTGATCTGGAGGATCAACCGACCCCGTCGGGCAACGCGCAGGCCGCATGGGTACTTGTGAGGCTGCATGGTCTGACCGGCGATCGTCGCTACGAGGAGGGCGCAGAGGGCGCCGTGCGACTGGTGGGCGAGCAGATGGCACGCTGGCCGCAGGCCTTCGGGCGCGCGATCGCCACCCTCGATGCCCTCACGTGCACCCGCACCCAGGTGGCCATCGCGGGTCCGTTGAACGGCCCTGCGACGATCGCGTTGGTCGAATGTGCACGCCTGCACGCGGGGCCATACGCAGTGATCGCGGCGGGTGACCCGCTCGACCCGCGCGCCGCCGAGGCCGCACCCCTGTTGGCCGACCGCCCCCAGGTGAACGGCGAACCCGCCGCCTATGCCTGCAGCGGTTTCACCTGCCGCGCTCCGGTGACCACCCCACAGGACCTCGCCACCGCACTCACGATCTGAGGCCCGTTCCCAGGCCCGACGGCCCCCGCCCGGCTATCCTGCCGCCCGATGGCCGACCTCGACGAGATCCGCGGGATGATCGAATCCGCGCTGCCGGGCGCCCACGTCGAGGTGCAGGACCACGGCGGTGGCGATCACCTGGCCGCCATCGTCGTCGCCCCGCAATTCGCACCCATGAGCCGCCTGGAGCAGCACAAGGCGGTGTATGCCGCGGTCCAGGCGCGCCTGGACGACGGCGCCATCCACGGACTGGCACTCACCACTCGCGCCCCGGAGGGCTCATGACCGACACCACCGCCATGACCGAGGATGAACTTCTCGCGCTGATCCAGGGCGAGGTCGCTGCGAACCGCGTGTTCCTCTACATGAAGGGCACGCCCGACGCGCCGGCCTGCGGGTTCTCGATGCGCGTGGTGCAGATCCTGGGGCACCTCGACACCGACTACGGCTCCCGCAACATCCTCGAGGATGTCCGCGTGCGCCAGGTGCTCTCCGGCTGGAGCGACTGGCCGACCATCCCGCAGCTCTTCGTGGACGGCACGCTGGTGGGTGGGTGCGACATCGTGACCGAGATGTATCAGGATGGCGAGCTGGAAAAGGTGCTGTCGGGGGCGGCCGCCTAGGACCTCTCGGGGCCGGCGGCGGAACATGCCGGAGGTCTTCGCCGCAGACGAGCCCCTCGCCGAACTGCACGCGCATCTGGGTGGTGGCGTGGATGCCGCCACCATGTGGGAGCTTGCCCACGAGCAGGGAATCCGTGTGCCCTACGCGGATTACTGGGAGTTCTCCCGGGCGACCAACATCGCGAACGGCACGGATGGCCTGGCCGGTCTGGACCGCGTCTACCACCTGACCGAGCTCATCCAGTCGAGCCCGGGGGGCGTGTTTCGCGCCGTACACGGCATGGTGGCCGGCGCGTACCGCTCGCAGCGCATCACCACACACGAGGTGCGATTCAACCCGGCGAAGCGCAACCGCGGCGGGGAACGCGATCTGGACGCCATCGTGATGGCCGCCGTTCATGGCCTGGACAGCGCGATGCTCGAATACCCGGTGCGCGCGGGCCTCACCCTGATGATGGATCGGACCTTCGATGCCCACCTGAACGCGGTGGTGGTGGAGCGCGCGGTGCGCTTTGCGGACCGCGGGGTGGTGGCGATCGACATCGGCGGACCGCGCCCCATGGGAACCGAGGCACCATGGGATTACGCGTCGCTGCGCCCGCTGGTCGAACGCGCACGGGAGGCGGGCCTGGGTGTGACCTTCCACGTGGGAGAGGAGGGCGTGAATGCCGCGGACCGCGGCCCGCACGTGGCGGAGATGGAGGCCGTGCTCGACCTCGGGGTGGACCGGATCGGCCACGGCATCGTGGCCGGCGTGGTACCGGAACTTGCCGCGCGCGTGGCCGAGCAGGGGGTGGTGCTGGAGATCTGCCCCACATCCAACCTGCGCACGGGCGCGCTGAGCGATGAGGCCCAGATGGCCGAGGTCGTGCGTGCACTCGCCGATGCCGGCGTGCCCCTTGTGATCGCCACGGATGGCCCGGAGATGATCGGCACCCGCCTTCGCGCCGAACACCAGTTGCTGGTGCGCACCGGGGCGCTGACCACCGCGGAGGCCCGCGCGGCGAATGATCGCGCGCACGCGGTCAGCTTCGTCGGGCCAGCACGCTGGCGCACCCCCTGAGGCCGACCGACCATACTGCTTGCGCGCGGGCACGAACCAAACCATGATCGTCGTATCGCACCAGTTCCCCGACGGCGTCAGGAACCCCGTGAGCAGCCACCCGATCGAGTTCTCCGAGGATCTCCAGGACAGCTCGCCCGCCACCCGCATCGGCCTGTCGCGTGCTGGCGTCACTCGCTCGGCGAAGGCCATCCGCCTGCGCTTCGGCGGCGTGGAGCACTACATGGATGCAACCGTGGAGTGCCTGGTGGATCTCGACCCCGACCAGAAGGGCGTGCACATGTCGCGCTTCGAGGAAGAGGTCAACGAGGCGATCGACCAGGTGATGATCCATGAGGCGCTGGCGATCGAGGGACTGGCCGAGGAGATCGCCCGCAGGGTGGTGGAGCGCCAGGGAGCCCTGCGCGGCACGGCCACCATCACGGCGCGTTACCCGGTGGAGAGGCGCACCCCGGTGACAGACGTTGCCACCCAGGAGATGTACGGGCTCATCGGCACGGCATCCGCACGGGTGGGCGAGAGCCGGCGCGCCGTGGGAGTGTCCGCCCAGGGGATGAATGCCTGCCCATGCGCGCAGGGGCTTGTGCGCGAGCAGGCCGAGGCCGCGCTTGCCGCCGACGGCTTCGACCCGGACGAGATCGCGCGCATCGTGTCGCTGGTGCCCATCGCCACCCATAACCAGCGAGCCCGAGGCACGCTCATCGTGGGGTCGCCCACCAGCGCCACGATCCCCGCCGACGACCTCATCGCGATCGTCGAGGACGGCATGTCATCGGAGATCTACGAACTGTTGAAGCGCCCCGATGAGCTGTACGTGGTGGACCGCGCCCACCGGCGCCCCCCATTCGTGGGGGACAGCGTGCGTGAGATGGTCGGGGGAGGCCTCGAGCGCTTCCCATCTCTCCCGG
>Ga0082335_1005645_pt1 | contig 17030 bp, 13 predicted proteins | sample Subgrocontami58m_FD_72375 | JGI IMG/M metagenome (GOLD analysis project Ga0082335, IMG submission 72375) | Subsurface groundwater microbial communities from S. Glens Falls, New York, USA - GMW37 contaminated, 5.8 m (SPADES assembly) (version 2) ... | reverse complement strand
CTTGCCGGTCTTTGCCGCGAGGTAGACGAGAATCGCGCCCGACTCCATGAGCGTGATCGGCCCGCCCCCGCCGGCGGGGCCGTCGGAGTCGACGATTGCCGGGATCTTGCTGTTCGGATTGATCGCGACGTATTCCGGCGTGAACTGCTCGCCCTTGCCGATGTCGATCTTGTGGACGTTGTACGCCAGAGCGCACTCCTCGAGCATGATGGAGATCTTGCGGCCGTTCGGCGTGCCCCAGGTGTAGAGTTCGATCATTGTCCGTTCCGTCGCTGTCGCGCTGATATCGATAGGGGCGGGAGTTTACCTTGGCTGGGCGACGAGAGGGAGGCCGGATTGCTCAAATGGCTGCTGACGCTCGCGGTCGCACTCGCCGTGCTCACCGTCGTGTCCCCCTGGCTCGCCCGGTACGGCCTCGGGCGCCTGCCCGGCGACATCAGCGTCCGGATCCGCGGCCGCGACTACTACTTCCCCTTCACCACCACGATCGTGCTCTCGCTCGCGCTCACCTTGCTTGCGCGATTGATCTGATCCGGCCTCACTTTCCGGTTCGCGCGGCGCGCTTCGCCGCGAGCCAGGCGCGCATTTCCTCGCGCGTCAGTCTTCCATCGCCGTTCTTGTCGATGCGCTCGAATTTCGCCGCCACGCGCGGCAGGCCGGTCTGCGCTTCACCCCGGGTCAGGGCGCCGTCGCCGTCAGCATCGGCGCGGTCGAAGAGCTGATCGAACTTCGTCGCTACGGCTGACTTGCGCCCGTCCTTCCCGGCCCTGCGCCAGGCGCGTATCTCCTCGGGACTGATCTTCCCGTCGCGATCGGCGTCGATGGCATCGAACCGGGCGGCCCAACCCGGCGCGGCGCGCCCGGCCTCGGCGTGCGAGAGCTTGCCGTCGCCGTCGGCGTCCGCCTTCCTGAACTGCGCCGCCAGGCGGGAATCCGCGCCCGATGCGGGTGCCGCCGCGGGCGCCGGAGAGGCAAGCAGCACGGCGAGCAGCGCGAATATCGGCGGTGCGTATCTGCGGTTCGGTGCCATCTTCCGAGCAACGTCGCAACCTCTGCGCCGTTGACACCGGCGCTCACAGCTTCGCCTGCACCTTGGGCTGCGCCGCGCCCTCGCTTTCGAGACGTCTCGCGATCGAGTCGAGCTTGCGCCGCATTGCGTCTCCCACGAACATCTGCGGGTTCGACGGCGTGAGCCCTTCGCCTTTTTCGCGCCGGGCGAGCGCGTCGCTCGCCTGTCGGAACGCTTCGGTGAAGGACCGGGTGCGGCGCAACGCCCGGTCGAAATAGGCCTGGCTGAACCAGGTGATGTCGCTTTCGTATTCGCACCCGAACGAAGGGTGCGAGTCGTCGGTCGCGGTAACGACGAGCGTGTAGTCGTCCTTGAGCGGCTCGATATAGGCCCCGGAGTAGCACGCCGAGATGACGATGATCTTCCACTTGACGCCGCTGTCGTTGAGCAGCCGGGCGAGCGCCGTCGGCGTCAGTTGCTGCAGCTTGAGCGGCGGCAGTTCGAACGCCAGCTCGTGGTCTTCGCTGCCGTGCGTGGTGATGAAAAGGAATACGACGTCCTCCTCCGTATTGATGCCCGCGCCCACGCGCTCGATCGCAGCGCGCAGGTTCGTCGCGGTCGCCACCGGCTGCTCCTTCAGCGTCGCCGGATGGTTCACCAGCAGCAGCGAGCGGCCCGCGGTATCGAAGCGCTCGTCCATCAGCTCGGCGACGACGCCGAGCTCCCTCGCGAAAGTATCCTGCAGGCCGTAGGGCGCCACCCCGATGAAATAGATGTCCTCCACGCCGGGGCGTTCCGGCTCGAGTTCCGAGAGACGGTACTCGAGCAGCGCGCCTTGCAGGTGGAACAGGTCCTCGCGCGCGATGCCCTCGGCGTCTTCTTCCGGCTCGCCCGGGATCGGGGCCCAGAGATCGCCGCGCGGCAGGACGAACACCAACGCGCCGAGCAGGATCGCGAACAGGGCGCCCGACGCAAGCGACTGCCGCGTGCGCCATCCCGTCAGCAGCCACTGTCCGCGGAGCATCGCCGCGAAGGTCCAGCCGATGAGCAGCCAACTCGCGGCACGCTCCCAGCCGGCGAGCGGCCCCGCGTCGACGCCCAGGCGCAGCGCGACGCCCACCGCCTCGAACAAGGGATCGACCGCGGTGAACATCACCGCGAAGGCAAGCGCGAGCGATGGGCGCGCGAACACCTGCGCGGCCAGCATGCAGGCGAACAGCAGGACCGGCACCTGCGCGAGCGCAACCGCCAGCGCCTCGCGATCCACGCCGGCCGGCAGTCCTTCGCGAACGGCGCCGCCGCCGGCCCAGAATGCCAGGTCGACGATGACCAGCGCCGCAAGATGCGCCGCAGAGACGCGAAAATCGCCTGCACCGACCTTGAGGAACAGCGCGAGCCTGACCCCCGCTGCGAGATTCGACCCGACGCCCCGCGCGAATTGCGACAGGGCGGCGATCATCCGCGCCGCCGGAACTCAGCGGCGATCGCGGCAAGGCGCGCCGCGCGCACCTTCGCCGCGATCTCGCTGCGATCGCTCCTCGCGGCGATGGCGCCGGCGTCGACGCGCGTCGCAGCCGCGAGCGTGCGCTGCAGGGCCAGTCGCGGCGGATACGGCACCTCGACCCAGCCCCGCTCGCCGAACGATTCCGTCTCGCAGGCGAGCACGAGCTCGTCCAGGCGCCCCGGCCGGCGAATCGCGTCGCAGCCTTCGAGCAGAACGAGCAGCACCGCGGGTTGCAGCGCGTCCGCCCGCTTTATCGCCTGGCCGTGGCGAATCATCGCCGCCGCGAGTTCCCGGCAATCGTTGGGCGCGCGCAGGCGCGCGGCGAGGTCGCGCAATGCGGACTCCACCCCGCCCGCGGCGCGCAGTCCGGGGAAGATGAGCGCGAAGCGGACCGGCAACGCCAGACGCCGGCGCGCTGCATGGGCGAGCGCGGCAAGGCAGGTGCGGGCGGCGGCGTTCGCGGGCACCCCGCCGTCGAACGCGAATCCAAGCTCGGGCAGCAGCTTCGCGAGCAGCCCGCTCTGTGCGAGCACCGAGAACATGCGGCCGGGTGAGGGCTCCATCAACCCCTTGGCGAATTCCTGCCACACCCGCTCGGGGACGAGCGCGTCGGCCTCGCCCTCGGCGACCATGCGCCGCATCAGCGCCAGGGTCTCGCCGGCCACCGCGAACCCGAAACGGGCCGCGAATCGCGCCACGCGCAGGATGCGCACCGGGTCCTCGGCGAAGGCGGGACTCACGTGGCGCAGGACGCCCGCGCGCAGGTCGCGCTCGCCGTCGAAGGGGTCGATCAGCCGGCCCTCCGCGTCCTTCGCGATGGCATTGATGGTGAGGTCGCGCCGCGCAAGATCCTGCTCGAGCGTCACCTCCGGCGCGGCGTGGATCGCGAAGCCCTTGTAGCCGCGCGCCACCTTGCGCTCGGTACGCGCGAGCGCGTACTCCTGCTTCGTCTGCGGGTGCAGGAACACGGGGAAATCCTTGCCGACCGGCTTGAAGCCGCGCCGGATCATTTCCTCCGGCGTCGCACCGACGACGACGTAGTCGCGGTCCGCGACGGGCAGTCCGAGCAGTTCGTCGCGAACCGCCCCACCGACGCAGTAGATCTGCATCGGCTGGCTACGCGTAAGGTTCGTCGGCGCGGACGAATTCGGTCTCGCGGCGCGCGGCCTCCGACCACTCGCGCACCGATGCGAGGCCCAGCACCGAATCGGCGTACGCCCGCGCCCCGGCCGGCAGCGCAACCGCATAGGTCGCAAAGCGCGTGACGACCGGCGCGTACATCGCGTCGGCCACGCAGAAGGCGCCGAACAGCATCGCTCCGCCGGAGCCGAAGCGTGCGCGGCAATCCTGCCAGAGCCCGGCGATGCGGTCGATGTCGCGTTGCACCGCGGGGCCCATTCCCTTGCCGGGATGGCTCGAGCGGATGTTCATCGGCATCGCTCCCCGCAGGGCGCGGAAACCCGCGTGCATTTCGGCGCAGATCGAGCGCGCACGCCGTCGCGCCCGCGAGTCGCGCGGCCACAACTGCTTTTCCGGGAAGAGCTCCGCGACGGCCTCGCAAATGGCGAGCGAATCCCAGACAGGCTCCCCGTCCAGGAGCAGCACGGGCACCTGGCCGGTGGGCGAATAGCGTTCCACGCCCGGTATGCGTCCATCGTCGCCGAAGTTGAGCTGGATTTCCTCGAATGCGATGCCCGCCTCGCGCAACAGCACCCAGGGCCGCATGGACCACGAGGAGTAGTTCTTGTTGGCGACGACCAGTTCGAGCTTGGGCATCTCACCTTCCTGCGCGGGAACGCAGAAGGTTGTAGCGGACGCGCTGCGCACCGCCCTCGGCGACGAGGTGCATCACGGCCTCCAGCGCGGTGGGCTCGATGCCGAATGGAAGCGCGCAGCTGCAGACGCTGTCTTCGCGCATCGAATGGATGTTATCGCGCGACATGAGCCGGCCCGGCATGTACTCCATGCTCCAGGCCTGCAGGTAGGAGAGGCGATCGGAGAGCCCGACGATCGGCCGCCGGCAGCCGAACGCGCTGCCCGCCAGGGCCACCAGTTCCCGAAGCGTGTACACCTTGGGTCCGCAAAGGTCGTAACTCGCGCCGAATGTCGAGGCATCCCACAGGCTGCGGCTGATGCAGGTCGCGACGTCGCCCACGTACACCGGTTGAAAGCGCGCACTCGGGCAGGCGAGAAAGACCACCGGGGCCCAGCGCTGGATTGCGCCGAACAGGGTGAGGAAACTGTCCCCGGGCCCGAAGACCACCGAAGGCCGAAATACGGTTGCCTTGAGCCCATTGCGCGCCCCGAGCACGATGGCCTCTCCCTCCCCCTTGGAACGCTGATACTGGCTGGGGCCGTCGCTGCGCGCATTGAGCGCGCTCATGTGCACGAGCCGCGCCACCCCGGCGCTGCGGCAGGCCTGCACGATGTTCCTCGGCAACTCGACATGTGCCTTGGCGAAATCCGGTCCGTATGGTTTTCCGTTCCGGCTGTGCAGCACGCCGACCAGGTTGATGACGGCGTCCGCGCCGCGCACCAGGTCCGCGACCGTACCAGGATCGCCGATGTCCGCCTCGACGATTTCGACCGTGGGGAACAGGGACAGGTGCTTGGCGCGCTCGCGGCTGCGCGTCGGCACGACCACGCGGTGGAGCGGATCGCTCAATTGACCGACGATGCGGCGCCCGATGAAGCCGCTTCCACCGAAGACAACGATCCTGGACATGGCGCTCTTACACCGGGAGATTCGGGATATCCGCAATTCTAACCGCGGAACCCACGCCCCGATACAGGCGGAGCGAAGGAGGTCCGGTCCCCCTCTCGGCGCGGCCCCTTTTCCAGCAACCCACTAAGCCGGCACGGCCGGAACCAAACAGGTTGCCCTGGCTTGCCATCCCAAATCTCCCGATTTTGCGCAGTTGCAACTTCGCAACTGCGCAAAATCGGGAGACATATATGAACCCAGAATCTCCGCCGATTCCGTCAACACGCGAGTGACTAGCGCCCAGAGCACCGGATCCCTCAGCGCGCGGCCAGCCGGTCCGCCGAAGCACGCGGCGCGATCACGCCGAGGCGCTCCTTGAGCGTCCTTAGCGGACCGCCGAGAACGGCGGAATAGAACACCGTGTTGGCCATGACTTTCTTGACGTAGTCGCGCGTCTCGTTGAAAGGAATGCTTTCCGCGTAGATCGCCCCCTCGAGCGGCCGCGCGTCGCGCCATCTGCGGGCGCGTCCGGGCCCGGCGTTGTAGGCGGTCGCGGCAAGCACCGCGCTGCCGTCGAGATCGTCGAGCACCTGCTTCAGGTAGGCCGTGCCGAGCGCGGCGTTCACTTCGACATCGGTCACCCTGGCCCAGGAATAGCTGCGCAGCCGGAGCTTCTTGGCGATCGAGCGCGCCGTCGACGGCATGAGCTGCATCAGCCCGGATGCACCGGCGGAGGACCTCGCGTCCGCGCGAAACCGGCTTTCCTGCCGAATCAGCCCGAGAACCCAGTGCTCCTCGAGCTCGCGGGAGCGCGCCTGCTCGGCCACCACGTCGCGGTACGGCGCCGGATACCGCAGCGAGTAATCGTGCACCGCCACCGTCCTGTCGGCGGTGCTGATGCTGCGATCCCATACCTCGTTGCGGTACGCCAATGCCGCGGCGGTGAGCAGCATCCGGTCGTCCATCCCGCGTATCGCCCAGTTCCATTCCCGCGCGCCCTCGGTGCGCATGTCGAAACGATAGAGCGCGAGCGCGCGCTGCAGACCCGGGTTTGCGGCGGCCCGTGCCATCTCCTCGCTGGTCGACGGCGCGGCGCTGGGCGGGATCTGGACGCGCCGGCCCAGCTCCTCCGCGGCGAGCTGGCTGTAGAACTGCGGCCCGCCGGCGATGCGCGCGAATTCGGCGTTCGAGGCCTCGACTTGGCCGAGCTCGCGCATCGCGCGAGCGTTCCAGTAGGTCCAGGTCTGCTCGCTGCGCGCGCGCGGCGACATGCGCTCGATCGCGGCGCGCACCTGGCCCCAGCTCTTCTGCCGCAACGCGAGGCGCGCCCACCATGCGAGCTGGTCGTCGGTCAACGGCGAGTGTCCAACCTCGGCGAACCAGTCGACCGCGTCGCCGAGATGCTTTCTCGCTCCCTGGGTGGCGATCACGCCCCAGACGTAACGCCGGTCGTCGGACGAAAAATGGTGGCGCATCTTCTCCCAGAAGCCGGCGGCACGCTCCGGGTCGTTGCGCGCCAGCCGGGACAAGGCGAGTATCGCCAGCTCCCGCGCCGCCTGCCCTTTCGGCTCGTGCAGCCGTTCCAGGAAACGCGCGGGGGACGCGGCTGCGGCCTCCACGCGGCGCGGATCGAGGGCTTCGGATCGCGGCAGGCGGCCCAGAGTGCGCTTGGCGGCGCCCGACAGGTTCGCGTCCATCAGGATCCGGAAGCGCGCCCAGATCTGCTGCGTGCCGAGCAGGCCCGTCCGCAAGGCCTCGTGTGCGAGCGGCAGGCATCCCTCTGGAAGCTCGCGGGGCGCATACCAGTACGCCTTGACAGAGGCGAGCGCGGACGCGTCGTCCTGGCGCCAGCGCGCGAGCAGCGCATAGCAGCCGACGTCGGCGTACTCGCCTTCGAGCAAGGGCAGCTCGCGAAGGAACAGGTCCCAGCGCTCCTTCTTTCCGAGGGCGAGCAGCCAGTCGCGGCGCAATGCCTGGGCGAGCGGCGTATCGGCCTTGCGCCGGAGAAATGCCTCGACCTCCTCCGCCCTCGCCTCCTCCACGCGCATCTTGAGCCGCCAGTAATCGACCCAGGGTTGGAGCAGGTAGCCGTCCAGCTGTGCGGCATGCTTGGCCAGTTTCACAGCATTGCCCGCGTTGAAAGCGTCCCGGGCGGCGAGAAATGCCGCATCCTGCGCTTGGCCGCGCGCAGCCGCGGCAAGCGCCGGCATCAGCGCCACGCAAACAGCGAGCAGGAATTTCAAAAGTGCTATATTCCTAATACACATACAGTTGGTTTTTGATGTTACACCTAAATCTGGGTCGCGGAATCAAGCATTCCATTCCATTGTTAGACACCGTATCGGAATGCGAAAAACGGCCTCAGAGAGAGTTTTCGGCATGACGCCCCAAGAAGTTCAAGCCTGGCGCAAAATACTGCGGACCGATCTCATCGAGAAGCGTGCCGTCCTGCCGCGCGAGCTGCTGGAGGAGTATCGCCACAGGATCGATACCCATCTGCAACGCGCCTTCCCCGACTTGGTGCACGGCGTGATCGCATTCTGCTGGCCCTACAGGAACGAGTACGACGCCCGCCACCTGCTCGCCGGATTGCGCCGCAGGGGGGCCGTGACGGCGCTTCCGGCCATACTCGCGCCGAAGACGCCCCTGGTGTTCCGCGAATGGCGCCCCGGAGTGAGGCTGGAAAACGGCCCGCTCGGGATCCCGTTTCCGCCCGAGGGACCGGAGCTGGAGCCCAACTCGGTGCTGCTGCCGATGGTCGGGTTCGATGCGCAGGGCTACCGTCTCGGCTACGGCGGAGGCTACTTCGACCGCACGCTGGCGGCCGCGGCACGCCGGCCGCGTGTCATCGGCGTCGCGAACGAGTTCGCGTTCATCGAGACCATCCACCCCCAGCCGCACGACGTGCCGGTGGACTACGTCGTCACCGAGCGCGGCGTGTATGCCCGGGGAGGCGGCTGCCTGCGGTTCATCGACGCCGGCGCGACCGGCTACAGCTCACCGCCGTGCTACGCCGCCGAGATCGCCCCGGACTACTTCGGCGAAGCCCCCGCCGGCAAGGGCAAGACATGAGAGACCGCCCCCGTCCGGCTGCCCATTTCTCCAGCACGTAGCTCCCCGGCGCCTCGGCGAGCACCGGCCGCTGCTCGCTGCCCAGCGGCGGCGGCGCCACCATCGGCCCGCACCGCGGCGCAAGCCATTCGATCCAGTCCGGCCACCAGCTTCCCTGCATCTGCGTTCCCGCGACTTTCCAGGAACCCGGGTCATCGCCGCGGCCGGCCGGTCCGGCCCAGTACGCGCGCTTGGGCGGCTGCACCGGCGGATTGATGATGCCGAGGATGTGCCCCGAGGTCGAAAGCACGTAGCGCACCGGCCCGTTGACGACGTTCGCGACGCGGAAGGTCGCACGCCAGGGTGCGATATGGTCGTCCTCCGCGCTCACCGCGTACAGCGGCTGGACGATGCGGCCCAGATCGATCGGCTCTCCGGCGATGGTGAGCGCGTCGGGCTGCACCAGGCGGTTGTTGATATACAGCTCCCGCAGGTAGTAGCTGTGCATGGCCGCGGGCATGCGCGTCGTATCGGTGTTCCAGTACAGCACGTCCAGGGGCGGCGGCGTTTCGCCGTACAGGTACTTGTGCACCACGTAGTGCCAGATGAGGCTGTTCGCGCGCAGCATGCGAAAGGCCGTTTCCATCTCGCGGCCCTCCAGGTAACCGCGCCGCGCCATGAGGCGCGAGAGTTCGGCGACGCTGCCCTCGTCGAGGAAGACCTCGACTTCGCCCGGTTGCGAGAAATCCTGCAGCGACGCGAGCAGCGTCCAGTGCCTGATCGGCATTTCCTCGGGCTTGGGGAAACGCCGGTTGAGCCAGGCCATGTAGATCGAGAGCATGGTGCCGCCGAGGCAGTACCCGACGGCGTGCACGGTCGGCGAGCCGGTGATCGAGCGCGCGGTGTCGACGATCGCGTCCACGCCGTCGGTGAGGTAATCCTCGAAGCGGACATCGGCGAGGTCGGCGGGCGGATTGCGCCAGCTGGCGACGAACACCGTGAAGCCGCGCTCGAGCAGGTGGCGCACGAGGCTCTTCTTCGGATCGAGGTCGAGGATGTAGAACTTGTTGATCCAGGGAGCGACCAGCACGACCGGAACCTCGTGGACCTTCTCGCACAGCGGCTTGTACTGGATCACCTCCAGCAGGCGATTGCGGAACACCACGGCACCGGGGGTGGTCGCGATGTTCTTGCCGACGACGAAGGGCTCGGTGTCCACCATGCGCACGTCCCCGGCGCGCACGTCCTTGATCAACTGCTCGAAACCCTGGGCGAGACTCTGGCCGCCGCTCTCGACGAATTTCTGCATCGCGACCGGGTTGCTCCAGAAGAAATTGGTTGGAGCGACCGCGTTGAAGATCGCCTTGGCCCAGAACGCCGCGCGCCTGCGCTCCTTGTCGGTCAGGTCCGGCGTCGAATACACCATGTCCACGGCGTCGCGCGTGAAGGTGAGGTACACCTGCCTGATCGTGTCCCAGAACGGGAGCTTCGACCACGCCGGGTCGGCGAAACGCGTGTCGTCCGAGTGCGGCGGGGCCACGTCCTCGGCGGGCATGCCGAGCGTGCGCTTCCACAGGTGCAACTGCAGCGCCACGAGATCGCCCGAGAAGCGCGTCAGCTCCGCGGCCAGCTCCAGCGGATGGGCGAACCAGGCCTTCTCCACCGCGAGCAGGGATGCGCCGACGCCGAAGGGGTCGAGCGCCCGCAGCAGGTCCTGGTAGTCCTTCTCCTGGGCGAGCGGACTCAAGGGCGAAGCGGCAGCGGGGATTTCGTTCATGCGAGGCCTTTCCTGCGGGGGTCCTGCCTCCAATATCGGCGCCCTATCCCAGAAATAGACGGTAGGCCGGGTTGCGGCTTTCCTCCGAGTACGGATATCCCAGGGTCGCGAGAAAGCGCCTGAACTGGCGCATTTCCCCGCGCGGCACCTGCATGCCCACCAGCACCCTGCCGTAGTCGGCGCCGTGGTTGCGGTAGTGGAACAGGCTGATGTTCCAGTCGGTGCGCATGTTGTCGAGAAACCGCATCAGCGCCCCCGGGCGTTCGGGAAATTCGAAGCGGTAGAGCAGCTCCTCGTGCGCGCCTTTCGCGCCGCCCCTCCCCGCGAGGGGCGAATGCCCGCCCACCATGTGGCGCACGTGCAGCTTCGCCATTTCGTTGTCCGAGAGGTCGAGTGTCTTCAGGCCGTGGCGCTCGAGGGTCTTCACGATCCGGCCGTTCTCGGCGCGGTCGTGCACTTCCACGCCGACGAACACGTGCGCCTCGGTCTGGTCGGCAATGCGGTAATTGAATTCCGTGATGTTGCGCGCGCCCAGCGTCCTGCAGAACGCCTTGAAGCTGCCCGGCCGCTCGGGGATCGTGACGGCGAGGATCGCCTCGCGGTGCTCGCCCACCTCGGCGCGCTCGGCGACGAAGCGCAGGCGGTCGAAGTTGGTGTTGGCGCCGCTCGCCACCGCGACCAGCTTCTTTCCGCGCACGCCGGCGCGCTCGGCATAAGCCTTCGCGCCCGCCACGGCGAGCGCGCCCGCGGGCTCGAGGATCGCGCGCGTGTCCTCGAACACGTCCTTGATGGCGGCGCAGATCTCGTCGGTATCGACGAGGATGACGTCATCGACCAGCCGGCGGCAGATGCGGAACGTCTCGGCCCCCACCTGCTTCACCGCGACGCCGTCGGCAAACAGTCCGACGTGCTCGAGCACCACACGGCGGCCGGCCTTGAGCGAGCGCGCCATGGCGTCGCAATCCACCGGCTCGACGCCGATCATCCTGACCTCGGGCTGCAGCCGCTTGATGTACGAGGCGATGCCCGAAATGAGCCCCCCGCCGCCGATGGGGACGAACACCGCGTGGATCGGCCGCGTGGTCTGGCGCAGGATCTCCATGCCGATCGTCCCCTGGCCCGCGATCACGTCGGGATCGTCGAACGGGTGCACGAAGGTCAGCTTGCGCCGGCGCCCGATGCGCCGCGCTTCCGTGTAGGCGTCGGAATAGGTGTCGCCGTGCAGCACCACTTCGGCGCCGCGCGCGGTCACCGCGTCCACCTTGATGCGCGGCGTGGTCACCGGCATGACGATCACGGCGCGGCAGCCGAGCTCCTTCGCGGCGAGCGCGACCCCCTGGGCATGGTTGCCGGCCGAGGACGCGATCACGCCGCGCTTGAGCGCCCGCGGGGCGAGCTGCGCCATCTTGTTGTAGGCGCCGCGCAGCTTGAACGAGAACACCGACTGCATGTCTTCGCGCTTGAGCATCACGCGATTGCCGGTCCGCGCGGAGAGATTGGGCGCAGCTTCGAGCGGCGTTTCGACGGCCACGTCGTAGACGCGCGCCTTCAGGATTCTTTCGAGGTAGTCGTTGTGCATGCGTGCGGGGCTTGGGAAGTGAGCTTGCGCTTCGAGCGTGCTACTCTACACGAGCGGGCGTTTTCCCTCTATGCTTCAGGTCAAACGACATCACTAAACACACCTCGATGATCATGGCCAGATCCACGCGAACCAAAAAGAAGCCTTTCTGGGAGCGCGGCTACCTCGCGCACGGCTATTGGCTTGGCAAGCAGCGCCTCGGCGTCGTCAGGCTGGGCGCGAAGGACGCGTGGGACGGCATCTATCGCTGGGAAGCCGGCAATCACGCCGGCGAAGCCGCCACCCTCAAGGAAGCGAAACAGGCGGTCGAGCAGGCCGTGCTGGTCGGCGCGAGCCAGTTGCCTCTGTTCGAGTAGGTCGGGCTGAGCGCGAGCGAAGCCCGACATTGCGGCAGTCCTGCACCTGCTAGGCCGGAGTCAGCTTGGCGTATTCCAGCGCGAGCCACTTCATTCCCTGCCTGCCGAAGTTGATCTGCAGCCTCGTATCGGTGCCCGAGCCTTCCGCACTGACCACCACCCCCTGGCCGAACTTGGGGTGCGTCACCGACTGGCCGATGCGAAATCCCGACGTGGACTTGCTCGCGGCCGCGGCGACGGGGGCCTGCGCAACCGCATCTGCCTCCACGCGCCGCCCCGCACCCGGGCGCGGCGTCAGCCAGCGAATGACGCCCGAGGGAATCTCGTCGATGAAGCGCGAAGCGACGTTGTAGCGCGTCTGCCCGTGCAGCAGCCGGGTCTGCGCGAACGACAGGTACAGCCGCGAGCGAGCGCGCGTGATCGCCACGTACATGAGGCGCCGCTCCTCCTCCAGGCCGTCGTTCTCCTGCAGGCTCTGCTCGTGGGGAAACAGGCCCTCCTCCAGGCCGGTGATGAACACCACGTGGAACTCCAGCCCCTTAGCCGAGTGCACGGTCATCATCTGCAGCGCATCGGCCCCCTCGGCCGCCTGGTTCTCGCCGGATTCCAGCGAGGCGTGGGCGAGGAACGCTCCCAGGCCGCCGGTCTCCTCCTCCTGGGTGAACACCGCGGCGGCATTCGCCAGTTCCTCCAGGTTCTCGACGCGGTCGGCGCCTTCGCGCTCGGCGCGGTAATGCGCAATCAGGCCGCTCTTCTCGAGCATGTGCTCCACCACCTCCGACAACGGCAGGTCGCGCGTCTCGGCGCGCAGCGCGTCCATCCTGGCCGCGAACCCGGCAAGCGCCGTCCCGGCCTTGCCCGCGACCCGCGGCACCGCCGCGTACAGGCTCGTGCCGCCCGCCTTGGCCGCATCCTGCAGCACCTCGATGGAGCGCGCGCCGATGCCGCGCACGGGAAAGTTCACCACCCGCAGGAACGCGCCATCGTCGTCCGGATTCGCGATCAGGCGCAAATAGGCGAGCGCGTGCTTCACCTCCAGGCGCTCGAAATAGCGCAGCCCCCCGTAGACGCGATAGGGAATGCCGGCCGAGAACAGCGCGTGCTCGAGCACGCGCGACTGCGCGTTCGAGCGGTACAGCACCGCCATGTCGCGCCGCTCCATGCCCTCGCGCTCGAGCGCCTGCACTTCCTCCACCAGCCAGGCGGCCTCGTAGCCATCGCTCGCCGCCTCGTAGACCCGCAGCCGCTCGCCCTCGCCCGTGGCGGTCCACAAGTTCTTGCCCAGGCGCTTGCGGTTGTGCGAGATGAGCGCATTGGCCGCGCCCAGGATGTGGCCGTGCGAGCGGTAGTTCTGCTCCAGGCGGATCACGTTCTGCACGCGGAAGTCCCGCTCGAAGTCGGCCATGTTGCCGACGTTCGCGCCGCGAAAGCGGTAGATGCTCTGATCGTCGTCGCCAACCCCGAACACGCAGGCGGGCTCGACGCCGGGCTCGCCGTACCCGGAGAGCAGCTTCAGCCAGCGGTACTGCAGCCGGTTGGTATCCTGGAACTCGTCCACCAGGATGTGGCGGAAGCGCGATTGGTAGTGGCGCCGCAGAGGCTCGTTTCGCACGAGTAGCTCGTAGCTCCTTAGCAGCAGCTCGGCGAAATCGACCACGCCCTCGCGCTGGCACTGCTCGTCGTAGACCGCATAAAAGTCGGCGCAGCGGCGCGTGTGCTCGTCGTGGATCTCGACGTCCTTCGCGCGCCTGCCCTCCTCCTTGGCCGCGTTGATAAAGTACTGCACCTCCTTGGGCGGGAAGCGCTCCTCGTCCGCGTTCACGCTCTTCAGGGCGCGCTTCACCGCGGAGAGCTGGTCGGCCGAGTCGAGGATCTGGAACAGTTGCGGCAGCCCCGCCTCACGATGGTGCACGCGCAGCAGCCGGTTGCACAGGCCGTGGAAAGTGCCCACCCACATGCCGCGGGTGTTGATCGGCAGCATGGCAGAGATGCGCGTGAGCATCTCCTTCGCAGCCTTGTTGGTGAAGGTAACCGCGAGCACGCCCGCCGGGCTGACGTTCCCCGTCGAGATCAGCCAGGCGATGCGCGTGGTGAGCACGCGCGTCTTGCCGCTGCCCGCGCCGGCGAGGATCAGCGCATGCTGGCTGGGCAGCGTGACGGCGGCGAGTTGTTCGGGATTGAGGTTGTCGAGAAGCGGCATCGGGCGGCTGGCCGGCTTTGAAGACCGCGATTCTACCGCATGGGTCCCCGCACGGTTCCCGCGGCGGATGCTCTTGCGCCCCGCCGGGAACCGATCCGAATCCACGCGGTCACCCTAATATTGGCATACTTGTTGCATCACTAAAGGCATGGCGGCGCCTCGAACGGTCGCGGCGCCGAACCTGGCCAACGTCCAAGGAGGGCGATCATGCGCAGTCACGGCCGATTCATGTTCCTCGTCGCATTGCTGACGGTACTGGTCGCTTCGGCACGCGCCGCCGATCTTGAGCAGCCCATGATGCTGGTCGCGAAACCCCAGTTGAAGGATGCCTTCTACGGATCGACGATCCTGCTCGCCAAGGCGATCGGCAACGACCAGCACGTGGGCTTCATCATCAACAAGCCGACTACGGTCACGATGGGTCAGGCGTTTCCGGGCTACGGCAAGGCGCAGAACGATGCCGATCTGGTGTTTCTGGGCGGACCCGCCAACTCGAACATGATATTCGCGCTGGTGAATCGCCAGGACAGCCCCGGACGCGGCACGGTCCCGTTCGCGCCGGACATACACCTCGCGATTGCTGCAGAAGCCGTTGCGCGAATCATCAAGACCGATGCGGAACACGCGCGCTTCCTGCTGGGCGCGGTGGTATGGCGGCCGGGCGAGCTGCAGGACGAGCTCAGGCGCGGTCTGTGGTACGTGCTCGAGCCCGAGGCGGAGCTCGTGTTGCGCAAGAAGACCGACGGGCTCTGGGAGGAGCTGGTGCGCCGCTCCGAGGTCCGCGCCAACGCCATTTGATCCGTTCACCGCGGCGACTGGTGTAGTCCTTACACCCTTTCGCTTCGGCGGTTGAAGGTTTTACAGGGCGCTAACTCGCCGGCTGCAACACCTCCACGCCCTTGGGCGGCGCGATCCGCCGGTGGCGGGCCACGCCGTAGATCGTCCCCGCGAGCGCGAACACGGCCGAGCCCATGGCGACGTTGGCGTCCGGGTGGAACATCGTGACGAAGGCAAACATGGCCAGCAAGGCCCGCAGAGCAACGTCTGCGGCCGGCCTCGCATGGGACCGCCCGAACAGCGCGAAGGCGGTCGCGCAGGTGCCGATCGCCACCAGCAGCGTGGCGAGGACCTGCGGCCAGCCCGGGTTCACCACCATGTCGGATCGCGTGAATATGGCGAAGGTCATGAGCGTGATCGGCAGGCAGATCTCCAGCGCCACCCACATGGTCCGCATGAAGGAGGCCTCGGCGATGCGCGCGGATATGGCGGCCGTGAGCGAGGTCGGCGGCGACAGCTCGCCCCAGACCGAGAGCAGGAAAACGAAGAAATGCGCGACCCAGGGATTGATGCCGAGCTTGGTCAGTGGCCCGACGATGACGACCGCGCCGATGATGTAGGTCGCCGTCGGCGGCAGGCCCATTCCGACCAGCCAGCCGAAAACGAAGGCCATGAAGACCATGGCGATGATGTTCCATGAGCCGAGCTCGAGCAGCATGCCCCCCATGCGGTTGATGAAGCCGGTCACCGTGAACAGTCCGATCATGATGCCGAGGGTCGCGAGCAGGAGCGTCAGGTACGAGGTCATGTCCGCGTGGGTCTCGATGGAGATGCGCACGTTGCCCAGGAACGTCTCCTGCGCGACCGCCGGGTCCTTCAGCACGTACTTGAAGTAGAGGAAGTTGGCCAGGAGCAGCACGAACATGAAGATCGCGGTATAGAGCGCCGCGAGCAGCTCCCCCATGCCGATCCAGCCCATCATCACCATCAGGAACACGACCGCGAGAAAGAAGATCCCCGTCTTGATCTGGTTGTAGGCCGACACCTTGGGCGCCTCGACCGATTCGCGCGGCATCAGGCGGACGGCGAGGAGATAGACGGCCAGGGCAAGCGAACCGTAGTACGTGAGCGCGAGCGCGAACCCGCGGACCACCACGTCCCAATACGGCACGCCGAGGAACTCCGACATCAGGAACGCGCCGACGCCCATCATCGGCGGCATGATGAGGCCGCCCATCGAGGCCGCGGTTTCGACCGCCGCGGCGAACACCCCGGGCACGCCGTAGCGCTTCATCAGCGGAATGGTGATGGTGCCGACCACGACCGCGTTGGCCGAGCCGCTGCCGCTCACCATGCCGATCGACATCGACCCGAGCACCGCCGCCTGCGGCACCATTTGGCGCGAGCGGCCGGCGAGACGCTGCATGACGTGGATCATCGCGCTTTGCGCCCCGAACCCGTTCGCGATGGCCGCGAGCAGCAGGAACGCCGCGATCAGGGTCAATGCGATCTGGCCGTAGATCCCGTAGATGCCGTTCGACATCTCGACCGTGCTGGAAGTGACCACGCGATAAAAAGTCGTGCCCGGATGCCAGAAGAAGTCGAGCGGGCTCAAGTACCCGAACATCGTGTAGAGCACGAGCGCGAGATTGACCCAGAACAGGGTCGGATGGGCCAGCCGCGACAACTCCATCACCAGCAGGAACATGAGCAAGCCGACGACGAAATCCTGCGTCGTATAGGAACCCTGCCGGTAGATCGCGATATCCTCGTATTCGCCCAGGAAGTAGACGAAGGCATAGACGCAGATTCCGATGTAGATCACCACCAATAGACGGTTCACGATCGGGGGCAGCCAAGGGTACAGGTAGTCCTTCTGGTACATGAACAGGATCTGCAGGATCAGTGCGATCGGCAATAGCCGGGATACCAGTTCCTGCGCCCCGCCGAACCCGGTGTAGCAATACCAGACCACCCAGGCGAACATGACCAGCGAAAAAACGAAGGTCAGGTTCCCGAGATTGACGTGGCGCTTGAGAGCGTCACTCCACATGGTTGTCCCCTTTTTCCCGC
>Ga0082335_1005644_pt1 | contig 17034 bp, 14 predicted proteins | sample Subgrocontami58m_FD_72375 | JGI IMG/M metagenome (GOLD analysis project Ga0082335, IMG submission 72375) | Subsurface groundwater microbial communities from S. Glens Falls, New York, USA - GMW37 contaminated, 5.8 m (SPADES assembly) (version 2) ... | reverse complement strand
TTGAGTTTCGCCGCCCATTGGTCGAGTTCGTTCTTCAGAGTGCGGCGCTCCGCGGGCATGTCCGACAACAGCAGTTCGAGCACCATTTTCTGCGACGCGACTGCACGCGCACTGTCGGTCGCGACTTCCATGCCGGCCGCGGGCTTGCGGCAGCACGACGGCGCGAGCACGCGCTCGCCCTTGATCTCGACCATGCACGCGCGGCAGTTGCCGTCAGGCCGCATGCCTTCCTTGTAGCACAGGTGCGGAATTTCGACGCCGTGGCGCTGCGCGGTCTGGATGATCGTCTCGTTGCCGTAGCCGACGACCGCTGCGCCATTGAGCTTGAACTCAATCGGCAGCGCGTCGTATTCCTGTTTGCTCATTGCGGTCATTTATGTCACTCGATTTCATGCCCAAAATGCCTGATCACGCAGCGCACCGGATTGGGCGCCGCCTGGCCGAGCCCGCATATGGATGCGTCAGCCATCGCGGCGGAAAGTTCCCCGAGCAGATCCTTGTTCCACTGCGGCGCCTTCATCAGTTCAAGCGCCTTGGCGGTGCCGACGCGGCATGGCGTGCACTGGCCGCACGACTCGTCGGAGAAGAACTTCATCAGATTGCGCGCGGCGGCGCTCGCCTTGTCGCGATCGGACAGGATGATCACCGCCGCCGAGCCGATGAAACAGTCGTGCGGTTGCAGCGTGTCGAAGTCGAGCGGAATGTCGCCCTTGGCGGCCGGCAATATGCCGCCCGACGCGCCGCCCGGCAGATAGGCATAGAACTCGTGCCCCGGCAGCATGCCGCCGCAGAATTCGTCGATCAATTCCCGGACCGTGATGCCGGCCGGCGCCAGATGCACACCCGGCGTCCTGACCCGCCCCGACACCGAGAACGAGCGCAGCCCCTTGCGGCCGTGGCGGCCGTGCCCGGCAAACCAGCCGGCGCCCTGTTCCAGGATGTCGCGCACCCAGTACAGCGTCTCCATGTTGTGCTCGAGCGTCGGATAGCCGAACAACCCGACCTGCGCAACGTAGGGCGGCCTGAGCCGCGGCATGCCGCGCTTGCCCTCGATCGATTCGATCATCGCCGACTCTTCGCCGCAGATGTAGGCGCCGGCGCCGCGCCGCAGGTGTATCGGCGGCAGCGGGCACGGCGGTTCCTTCTGCAATGCGGCGATCTCGCGCTCGAGAATTGCGCGGCAGCCCGCGTACTCGTCGCGCAGATAGATGTAGACCTCGGAAATCTGCGCCGCCCACGCCGCAATCACCATGCCTTCGAGAAAGCGGTGCGGGTCGCGCTCGAGATAATAACGGTCCTTGAATGTCCCCGGTTCGCCTTCGTCGATGTTGACCGCAAGCAGCCGCGGCCGCGATTCGGCGCGCAGGATGCGCCACTTGCGACCGGCAGGAAAGCCGGCGCCACCGAGCCCGCGCAGGCCGGAATCCTCCATCGTCCTGAGGATGTCCTCGGCATCGCGCTCGCCGCCAAGGCATGCGGCGGCGATGCGATAACCGCCCTGCTTGCGGTACTCGTTAAAGCCGATGTACTTATCGACCGTGCAGTGGATATTATTCGCCGCTACCTGCGCGCTGACTTTCTCGGCCGTTGCCTTCACCACCGGGTTCTGGCCGACGACTGCGGCCGGCGCCTGCTCGCAGCGGCCGATGCAGGGCACGGGGACGACGCGCACGTTCGGACCCAGCGTTGCCTTGAGTTTTTCGAGCAGCGGTTGCGCGCCGGCAAGCTCGCACGACAGGGAATCGCACACGCGCACGGTCAGCGCGGGCGGCGCCACGTCGCCTTCCTTGATCACGTCGAAGTGATGATAAAACGTCGCGACTTCAAAGACCTCGGTCAGCGCGAGCTTCATCTCGCGCGCGAGCGCCACGACGTGCGCCGCGGAAATGTGGCCGAACCGGTCCTGGATCAGGTGCAGATGCTCGATCAGCAGGTCGCGACGGCGCGGCTTCTTGCCCAGCAATGCCTGTACTTCAGCCAGCGCCTTGGCGTCGACTGCGCGGCCTTTCGGCTTGCCGCGTTTGGTCCTGGTCATTTCAACACGGACTTGAGCAGCTTGCCCATTTCCGCCGGGTTACGCGTCACTTTGATGCCGCAGGCTTCCATGACGGCAATTTTTTCCGCCGCGGTACCCTTGCCGCCCGAAATGATCGCGCCGGCGTGTCCCATGCGCTTGCCGGGCGGCGCGGTGGCGCCCGCGATAAAGCCGACCACCGGCTTCCTCATATTGGCCTTGATCCAGCGCGCACAGTCCTCTTCGTCGGAGCCGCCGATCTCGCCGACCATGATCACGGCTTCGGTCTGCGGGTCGTCGTTGAACAATTGCATGATGTCCACGTGCTTCATGCCGTTGACCGGGTCACCGCCGATGCCAACGCAGGATGACTGGCCGAGCCCCTGCTCCATCAACTGGCCGACCGCTTCGTAAGTCAGGGTGCCCGAGCGTGAAACCACGCCGATCGGGCCTTTCTTGTGGATGTGTCCGGGCATGATGCCGATCTTGATTTCATCCGGCGTGATAACGCCGGGGCAGTTCGGTCCGATCAGCCGGGTGCGCCTGCCCTGCATCCGGTACTTGGTGCGTATCATGTCGCGCACCGGGATGCCCTCGGTGATGCAGATCACGAGATCGAGATCGGCGTCGACCGCCTCGTCGATCGCGGCCGCGGCAAATGGCGGCGGCACGTAAATCACCGATACGTTGGCGCCGGTTTTTTCCTTCGCTTCCTTCACCGTCGCGAAAATCGGGATGCCTTCATACGACTCGCCGGGTTTCTTCGGGTTGACCCCCGCGACGTAGCAGGCGCTGCCGTACGCGTATTCCTTGCCCGTCTTGGTGTGGAACTGGCCGGTCTTGCCGGTGATGCCCTGCGTCATCACGCGGGTATTCCTGTTGATCAGAATCGACATGCGCGCCTTTCCGCGTTACGGCTCGGTGAACTGGTGAACAACTGCCCTATCGGCCTTGCGCCGCGGCGACAACCTTCTGCGCCGCATCGGCCATGTTGTTGCCGGAAATGATCGGCAGCCCCGATGCCGCGAGGATTTTCTTGCCGAGCTCGACGTTGGTGCCCTCGAGCCGCACCACCAGCGGCACGTTGAGATGCACCTCTTTCGCCGCGGCAACGATGCCTTCGGCGATGACGTCGCATTTCATGATGCCGCCGAAAATGTTCACCAGTATCGCCTTGACGTGCGGATTCCTGAGCATGATCTTGAACGCCTCGGTCACCTTCTCGGCCGAAGCCCCGCCCCCCACGTCGAGGAAATTGGCCGGGCCGCCGCCATAGAGCTTGGTGATGTCCATCGTCGCCATGGCAAGGCCTGCGCCGTTGACCAGACATCCGATGTTGCCGTCAAGCGAGATGTAGTTGAGATCGAACTTCGAGGCCTCGACTTCATCCGGGTCCTCCTCGTCGAGGTCGCGCATCGCGACAATATCGGGATGACGGAACAGCGCGTTGTCGTCGAAATTCATTTTGGCGTCGAGCGCGATCACATCGCCCTTGCCCGTCAGGATCAGCGGGTTGATTTCCGCGAGCGATGCATCCGTCTCGTCGAACGCGCGGTACAGCCCCTGCAGCGCCGGCCGTGCTTTAGCGAGGGAGGCGTCGGGAATGCCGATCTTGCGCGCGAGCTCGTCGGCCTCGCTGTCCTTGAGGCCCGTCGTCGGGTCGATAAACACCTTGTGGATCCTGTCGGGGGTCCTGGCGGCGACTTCCTCGATATCCATCCCGCCTTCCGAACTCGCCATCAGGCACACGCGCTGGGTGCCGCGGTCGACCACCATGCCGGCGTAGAGTTCTTTCGCGATGTCCGCGCCTTCCTCGATCAAAAGCCGCCGCACTTTCTGTCCCTGCGCCCCGGTCTGATGCGTCTTGAGCATCATGCCGAGGATCCGGCCTGCGTGTTGGCGCACTTCGTCGCTTGATTTCGCCCGCTTGACGCCGCCGCCCTTGCCGCGGCCGCCCGCGTGAATCTGCGCTTTCACCATCCACACATTGCCGCCGAGCTTTTGCGCGGCCGCGGCTGCTTCGTCGACGCTGAAGCATGGGATGCCGCGCGGGGTCGCCACCCCGTACTTGCGCAGGATTTCTTTCGCCTGGTATTCGTGAATCTTCATCAACAGCCTTTTGGGTTGCACGCCAAGCCTGCGAGCACAGGCCAGCGATAACTTAACCGGGCATGCGGGATACCGCCTTGACCGCAGTCAATATTGCATGATCAGTGATGCAAAGCAAAAGCTGAAATAGCAGTGCCAATGCTTCTTGCTTCTTATCTGCGGCGCAGGGACGACTTTGGCGCAAGCCATGACCGAGACTATCTTTATTGCGGCGCAGCAATATAATCCATGCGCCCGGACTGATCTCGGAAGGCTTGCGGAAAGGTCGAGGATTTGGCGCGCGTTACGGACAAAAAAAAAGCGCAACCCCTGAGGGCTGCGCTAAGTTTCCACCAAAGGAGGAGGTTTTGGAGGATATGCGCCGACACCTGTAAAGATGTCCAACGCAAACGTATTATGCATCATCGCAGCGCACTTTGCAAGCTCTTTCTGCTGCTGTGCAATATACTTTACTGATCAAAACACATCAGAAAAATATATCTTACAAATTCAAATACTTAAAATTATCCCGTCAAGCGGCAACGCCGCGCTAGCGCACCACCATTACCGGTATTTTGGAGTAGATCAGAACCTTCCGGGTTTCGCTGCCCAGCAGTACCGCGGCGAGTCCTTTCCTGCCGTGCGAATGCAGCAGGATCAAATCGCAGTCTTTGGCTTTCGCGGTCTTGAGTATCGCGTCGTAAGGATGATCGCTGGTTTCGCACACGGTTTCGCACGGCACACCGGCTTCTGCCGCAGTCTTCTTGATGAAATCGAGGTAATTGTCGGCACGCACGCGCGCCTCCTTCTCGATGCGCTCCTCGGTGACCGGATCAAACGCGCCTTCATACGCGATCATCAGGTGGTAATCCGGAATCGCGTGCACTCCGGTCACGCTCGCGCCGTGAAACTTGGCAAGTTCGACGCCGATGCGTATCGCTTTTTGCGACAGCTCGGAGCCGTCGGTAGGGATCAGGACATGTTTGAACATGGGACCCTCCTGCGCGGTAGCCTAGTCAGCGCTCCTTATAGCAAACCGCCACGCCGATATCAAATCCGTTTCGCAGGGACTGTCGAAAAGCCTGATTTATCACTGGATTGCGCCGGCCGACGCCACACGCGGGTTGACTTCGATCTGCGGCAGCGCCGCTTACGGTCCTTCATCCTTTGGATACCGCAGATTGCGCGCCGGATATACCTTGCCCGGAAATTTCATCAACGCATCCTCGTCGACGTCGATGCCGAGCCCGGGGGTGGTTGGAAGTTCAATGTAGCCGTTCTTCGGCTTGAGTTGATTCGGCGAAATCCGGTCGCCGAATTCCACGAACGGCAAAAAATATTCGGTGATGATGAAGTTCGGCATCACTGCCGAGGCGTGCACGGTGGATGCGAGCGCAACCAGGGTCGAATTGTAATTATGCGGCGACATCGCGACCAGGAACGGCTCGGCCATGGCCGCGATTTCTTTCAATTCGAGTATGCCGCCGCAACACGCGACGTCCGGATTCAGGATGTCGGCCGCGCGTGCTTCGAGCAGCGGCCTGAAACCGGTCTTGGTGTAGGTCGCCTCACCGATCACGATCGGCAGGCCGGTCGCGCGGCGGATTTCCGCCATGGCTTCGGGATTTTCCGCAAGGCACGGCTCCTCCATCCAGTACAAACCGAACTCGGCGAGCTTGCGGTCGAGGGGGATCGCGTGCATCGGCGCAAGCCGCCGATGCTGATCGATCAGGATGTCAACGTCCGGGCCGACCGCGTCACGGACGGCCTTCACCACCGCGACCGCGCGCGCCTCGTGCTCTTTCGGAATCCAGCTTCGCCACGGCGCCGGCAGCGGGTCGAGCTTGAGCGCATTGAAGCCCTGCCGGATCACCTGCTCGGCGGCGCGCGCGTAATCGGCGGGCTCCTTCAACTGGTAACTCCAGCCGTTGGCGTAGATGCGGATCCTGTCGCGGCAACGCCCGCCGAGCAGGTTGTAGACCGGCTGCCCGCAGGCTTTGCCGACGATGTCCCACAGCGCCTGCTCGATGCCGCTGATCGCGCAGAACAACTCGAGCGAGCCGCGGCGCGCCGCGTAATCGTCGAACGCGATCTGGGTGAAATGCTTGATGTTGAATGGATCGCGGCCGAGTGCGTATTTGCCAAGCGCTTCCAGTTGCGCCCTCACCGCGGTGTCACGGTCATACTGCGAGTACGCTTCCCCCCACCCGTGGATGCCCGAGTCGGTCTCGACCTTGACGAAAATCAGGTTCTTGCGCCAGCCGGGATGCACTGTATACGGTTTTACCGCGGTGATTTTCATGCTGCATTGCTCCCGATGATCATTCCCAGTACGCGAGCTGTTGAATCTATGCTGCCCTGCTTTCACGTGTCAAGTTGCGGCAGTGACCCGAGTGTCATAATCGTGCTGCGTGATAATATGACAAATTCGCCAGGCACGGGGTGCAGGCAGCCCGGCGCGTGCCGAAGTGTTTGAGGCCTAGTACAATGTCTCCGGTTTTCAACCCGAATGGGAGAGCGCAATGGGAAAAATGATTCAGCTGACGGCTTCCGACGGCCACACTTTTGGCGCGTATCGTGCCGAACCGGCGGGCAAGCCTAAGGGCGGTTTGATTGTGGTGATGGAAATCTTCGGCGTCAACAGCCACATCCGCAAGGTCACCGACGAATTCGCGGCGGACGGTTATCTGGCGATCGCGCCTGCCATGTTCGACCGCGTGCAGCGAGGCCTGGACGTCGGCTACACCCAGCCGGAAATCGAAATCGCGCGCGGTCTGATGCAGAAAATGAATTTCGCCGATGCCATCAAGGACGTGGAAGCAGCCATGCAGAATATCGTCCCGGCCGGCAAGATCAGCATCGTCGGTTTTTGCTGGGGCGGCTCGGTCGCATGGAAATCGGCGTGCAATGTCCGCGGGCTGAGCTGCGCGATCCCGTACTATGGCGGCGCCATCCCCGGCATGATCGCGGAACAGCCGAAATGCCCGGTGCTTTGTCATTGGGGCGAGACCGATCAGTCGATCCCGCTGGAGAAGGCGAAGGCAGTCGCGGCCGCGCACCAGAACCAGACGCATTACTTCTATCCCGCCGGTCACGGGTTCAATTGCAACGAGCGCGGCTCCTATCACGCGGAAAGCGCAAGACTGGCACGCACCAGGACGATGGAATTTCTCGCCCGACACGCTGGATGAAACGCGCGCGGGGCGCCCAGCGGTCGGGCCCAGGATCGCCGTCCGCCGCGGCGCGATCGCCGCATCCTCAATAAAAGCCCGCCTACGTGGGCTATCTTGGGTTCCTATCTGCGTTTTTCCGCGGCAAGGAATTTTTTCGTCAGCTCGAGCACGTGAGCGACATCTTCCGCGCGGTTGTAGAGGTGCAGCGAAAAGCGCAGCGTACCGCGGCGGATCGAGAGCCTGACACCGTTGGCAACGAGATGATCGTATAGCGCCTGCATGCGCGTGTCGCTGGTCGTATCGTGGCCGCCCGCGCCCACGCTGCCGACGGTCAGAATGTGGGCGAGATGCCCGCCTTCGATGCCGCCGCAGACCGGCAGCCCTAGTCCCGCGAGACCGCGCCGCAGATCGTTCGCAAGCCCGACGGCGTGGCGCTCGACTGCCGAACCATCAAATCGCGACAGATACGCGAGCGAAGCTTCGGCGGCCACGCACGCGGTGAAATTGAAGTTGCCGACGTCAAACCGCCGCGCTCCCGGTGCGAGGCGGTATTCGTAACCGAGGTCGGCTTCCGACGCGTTGCCAAGGTCGATCCCGAAACGCGACAGGTACGCGGGCTCCAGCCGCTCCGCAAAATCGCGGCGCACATAAAGAAATCCCATGCCGTACAGTGCGAGCAGCCCCTTCTGCGTCGAACACGCGAGTGCATCGATCGCCAGCCGTTCGACATCGGTTGCCAGAACTCCCGCCGACTGAGCGGCGTCGACCACGAACATGACTCCCCGCTCGCGGCAGGCGCGCCCGAGCGCCGCCACGTCGGTGCGTAATCCCGGCGCAAAACTGACCGTCGCCGTCGTAACCAATCGCGTGCGGCTGTCGATGCGGCCGGCCATTTCCTCGACCGGGACCCGCCCGCCGCGCGCCGTCACCATGCGCAACTCGACACCCAGCCGCTGCAGGTTGAGCCACGGATAAAAATTGGCGGGATGCTCGATCTCGGGGCACAGCACGAGATTGTCGCCGGGCTTCCAGTCGAGCGAGGCGGCGACGATGTTCAGGCCTTCGGTAACATTCTTGGTGAACGCGATCTCATCCGGGCCAGCGTTGATCGACCGCGCGAAACGGCCGCGCACGCGCTCGATCATGTCGAAGTAACCGGGTTTGTCCACCTCCCCCGCGGCGAATTCGTCGAGGTGGGCGGCAAGCGCGGCGCGCGTCGAATTCGGCATCAGGCCGCGCGCCGCGACGTCCATATAGGTCTTGCCTTCGACACCCGGGAAGTCGCGCCAGGCATCGGTCACGTTGCCGGTCGAGTCGACGATTTTATTCATATCAGGGTTCATTACGCGGCACGCGCCCCTCGCGCAGGTCGCGCACGTGCGCCGCGGCACTGCGCTCGGCTGAATTCCCGTAGCCGCCACCCCCGGGCGTGCAGATCCTCAGCACACTGCCGCGCGGAAGCGCGACTTCACCGGCGGCTGACGGCAGCTTTTGTTCCTGCGGTGTATCCGGATTCAGAATGAAAACGCCGTACGCGCCGGCGCCGCCGCCCTGCATGCCGTTCGCCGCGACATGCTGGCGCTCGGAAGACAAACTGACCACGATGTCGTCGCCGAGCACGCGGTAGTCGCGCGCAACCCCCATGCCGCCGCGGTATTTGCCGGCGCCGCCCGAGCCGTTCCACAACGCGTAGCGTTCGACGCGGAACGGGTACGCGTGCTCGAGCGCCTCGACCGGCAGGTTGGACGAGCCTGAAGCGTGCACGCGCACCCCGTCCACGCCGTCGCGGCTGGCGCGCGCGCCCATCCCGCCAGCGAGGGTCTCATAGTTCACGAAATAAGTTCCCGTGCCCGCAGCGGTGCCGGCCAGTACGTATAGATGGTGCGGGCCGCTCGCTGCGAGCGCCTTGCCGGGCATCGCCTGCGACAGCGCATTGGCAATTACATCCCCCAATACGGTGGCGGAAATCGAGCGGCAGCCCACGGCAGCAGGTGGCGTCGGGCCGACCACGCAGCCTGACGGCGCGGTGATATGCAGCGTGCGGTAGTAGCCGGCATTGGCGGGTACTTCCGGGTCGAGCAGGCTTTTCGCAACGGTGTAGACGGTTGCGAGCAACGCGCGATACGGGATGTTGCGCGCGGTTTCGAGCTGCGGGCCGGACCCGGCGAAATCGAAATCGAGCCGGCCGCGGCCCACGGTCAGCGCGAGCCGGATACGGCACGTCTCGCCTTCCGCATTGCCGTCGAGAAAATCCTCCGCTTCATAGCGCCCGGGCGGCAGCCGGTCGATTGCCGCGCGGAAGCGTTTCTCGGTGAAATCGAGATAGGCGGCAATGGTCTTTTGAGTCTCCCTGACACCGTAGCGTTCGAACAACCGCAGCACGCTGCGCATGCCCACGGTGTTGGCCGCGAACTGCGCCTTCAAATCCCCGCTGCGCTCGTCCGGCGTGCGTGAGTTGAGCAACAGGATATCGGCCACGTCGCGATTGAGGCGGCCTGCGCGCATGATGCGCACCGGCGGAATGCGGATGCCTTCCTGAAAAATGGATTTGCACACCGCCGCTTCCGATCCCGGCACCATGCCGCCGACGTCGGCGTGATGCGCGATGTTGGCGACGAACGCGACAATTTTCCTACCGATGAATACCGGCGCGATGATGTTGATGTCGGGCAGGTGCGTGCCGCCGCCGTTGTACGGATCGTTGGCGACAAACATGTCACCGCGCGCGATTTTCTGCAGCGGGTAGCGCCTGAGGATTTCAGCGATCGCACCGACCATCGAGCCCAGATGGATAGGCACGCGCTGCGCGAGCGCGATCACCTGTCCCTGCACGTCAAAAATCGCGGTCGAGCAGTCGGCACGCTCCTTGATGTTGGGCGAAAATGCGGTGCGCATGAGGGTTGCGCCCATTTCCTCCGCGGTCGCGAGCAGATAACGCGCCATGACTTCGGCCTTGATCGGATCGACGCGATGGGTTGCCCTGCGTTTTGCAGCCCTGCGCTTTACAGCCATGCGCTTCACAATCATGCCTACGCCCCCCGTTTCACGCGCAGCGGCTCGACTTCGATATGCAGATAGCCGAGCCTGTCGTTGCGCAGTTTCGCGCGCGGCGGCACCACGGTCGTCGTGTCCATCTGCTCGATGATCGCGGGACCGGTAATGCGGCAACCCGCCGGCAGCCGTTCGCGGTCATATACCGGTGTCGCGACGAAACCGGTTTCCGGAAACCAGACCTTGCGCCTCCCGAGCACCGCGTCCTTCACCGTTCCGCGCACGGCGTGGTGCTTCTCGTGCGGCGGCGCTGCGCGTTCGACGGTGACCACCAGCCGCAGGTTTACGACCTCGACCGGGTGTCCGCGCAGGTCGTAGCCGTACGTAACCTGATGGCGCCGGTGATAACGCCCGATCAGGCGCGCGAGCGACTTTGTGTCGAGCTTGCCGCCTTTTGCTTCGAGCGAGAGCTCGTAGTTCTGGCCGGCGTAGCGCATGTCGATCAGGTAGCCGTACTTCGCGCGCGCAGTCACTTCCGCTTCGCCGCGCAGCCATTCAGTGCCGCGCCCGCGCAATTCGTCGAACCCCGAATTGATCGCGCCCAGGGTCTGCGGCGTGGCGATAACGAGCCGCGTCAGGCTGAAGTCGCCGCGCACATCCGCATGCAGCAGGCCGAGCGCCGATAACAGGCCCGGCCGTGGCGGCACGAGCACGTTGCGGATTCCCATGTTGCGGGCGATGTCCGCCGCATGCAGCGGGCCGGCGCCGCCGAATGCGACCAGCGTGAAGTCGCGCGCGTCCTCGCCCCGCTCGACCGAGATCACGCGCACCGCCCCCATCATGTTGACGTTGATGATTTCGATCACGCCGGCGGCCGCGCGCACCCCATCGACCTTGAGGCTGGGAGCGAGCTCGTCTGCGATCACTTTCCGCGCGCGCTCGGGATACATCGCCATGCGGCCGCCGAGCAATGCTTTGGGATTGAGCCGGCCGAGCACGACGTTGGCGTCGGTCACCGTGGGTTGGGTTCCGCCGCGGCCGTAAGCAGCAGGGCCGGGATACGCGCCCGCGCTTTGCGGTCCGACTTTGAGCAACCCGCCTGCATCGACCCACGCGATGCTGCCTCCGCCCGCGCCGATGGTGTGGATGTCGATCGTGCGCGTGCGCACCGGAAAACCCGCAATCTCGCGCAAATCCTTTTTTGCCGGCTCGCCGTCGCGGATCAGGCACACGTCGGTCGACGTGCCGCCCATGTCGAACGTGATCAGGTTCCCGATGCCAAGCTCGGCGCCCAGGCCAACGCAGCCCACGACTCCGCCCGCGGGACCGGAGAAGAAAGTATTGACCGGCACGCGCCGCACCGCGCCAGGGGTTACCGCCCCGCCGTTGGACTGCATCACGCGCGGCGCGACCTTGATGCCGAGATCGGCAACGCCGCGCTCGAAGCGCTCGAGGTAACGGTCCATGACCGGCATCAGGCTCGCGTTGACGGTGGTCGTCGCGAAACGCTCGAACTCTCGGAACTCCGGCAGCACGTCGGATGATGCGCACAGGTAAGCTGCGGGCCACATCTGCCGGGCGATTTCCCGCGCGCGGCGCTCGTGCGCGGGATTCGCGTAGGAATGCAGCATGCAGATCGCGATCGCCTCGATCTTTTCACCGTGCAGCGTCAGTACCGCATTGCGCACTTCGTCCTCGGCAAGCGGCGTGACCACCGTGCCGTCGTGCGCGATGCGTTCCGTGACTTCGATGCGGCAGTCGCGCGCCGCCGGGGGTGACGGCTTCGGTATGTCAAGGTTGAAGTAATGTGGACGGCGCTGGCGCGCAAGCTCGAGAATGTCGCGGAAGCCCGCGGTCGTAATCATGCCGGTGCGCGCGGTTTTACCCTCGAGCACGGCGTTGGTCGCAAGCGTGGTGCCGAGCACCAGAAACTCGACCTGGTCGCGCGGTATCAGGGCGGGATCGAGAATCTCGGAAATGCCGTCAAGTACCGCCTGGGCCGGGTCGCCGGTCGTGGTCGGCAGCTTGTGATAAACGTATTTGCCGGTCTCAAGCTCGCACAGCACCAGATCAGTGAACGTACCGCCGGTGTCTATGCCTATCCAGATTTTGCTCACGGTGTCGAACCAGAATTGTTGCGACCCGAAGAATAACACGCACGTCAAAACCGCGCCAAACGCGGGTTGGGTTTATGATGGCATAACCGACTTCGTGAGGAATTCGTGATGGCCAGCGTACAACTCGATTCGCCACGCTCCGCGTCAAACGCGGCGCCCCTTGACGACAACTACAGCCTGCGGCTGTGCGAGCAGCTCGCGCGCTGGCGCTACGAGGATTTGCCGGCCGACGTCGTGCACACGCTCAAGCTGTTCCTGATCGACACGCTCGGCGTGATCGGCGGCGCGGCCCATGCGCCCGGCATCCGCGAATTGAACCAGCGTCTGGCGAAGTGGGAAACGGGGGGTGCTGCGACCGGGCTGATCGGCAAGCGCCGCTATTCACCGCCGACCGCAGCGCTTGCGAATGGCGCGGCCGGGCATGCGCTCGACTTCGACGACCAGCATGATCCGGCGCGCGTGCATGCCAATTGCGTGGTGCTGCCAACGCTGCTCGCGACGGCCGAAGATATCGGCAACGTGTCAGGCAGGGATTTCCTGCTTGCGCACGCGATCGGCGCCGAGCTGCACGCGCGCCTCGGGCTCGCGTGCTACAACAGCCTCGGCAAAGGCTGGCATCCCACGATGATTTTCGGCACGCTTGCCGCCAGCCTCGCGGCCGGGCGGCTCCTCAAGCTCGACGCTGAAGGATTGCGCAACGTGCTCGGCATGGCGTTTCACCAGGCGAGCGGCTCGGCGCAGAGCATGCGCGACGGCGTGCTTTCCAAGCGCCTCGGCGCGGGATTTGCCGCACGTGCGGCGGTACTCGGCGCGTTTCTGGGCGCCGACGGATTGACCGGCACGCGCCGCCCGCTCGAAGGCAGCGCGGGATTGTTTGCGCTCTACGAGCGCGGCGAAGTGAAGCCCGAAATCCTGACCGGCGCGCTCGGCAGTCACTGGCGCATCCGCGAATACAGCTTCAAGCCCTATCCCTGCTGCCGCTGCAACCACACCGCAATCGGCCTCGGCATCAAGCTGCACGGCGAGGGCGTGAAGCCCTCCGACGTCAAAGCGGTCGAAATCGGCATGGGCAACGTCAACTGGCTCACCGTCGGCGCGCCGTATGACGCGAAGCGCGCCTCGGTGGTGCACGCGCAATTCAACACCGCGTACGGCTTCGCGCGTGCGCTGACCGATGCCCGCGTCGATCTGCGCAGCTACCAGCAGGCCGCAATCAGCGATCCCGCTGTCGTCGCGCTCGCCGCGAAGACCCGCGTGATTGATGATCCGGCGATCGAGCCGACCGCGATCGAGCCGGCGCGCGTCAAGGTCACGTTGAACGATGGGCGCGTAATCGAAGTCGGAAGCGACACCATCAAAGGCAGCCCGCAGGAACCGATGAGCGAAGACGAGCTGCTCGCGAAATTTCGCGGCTGCCTCGAGTTCGGGCTCGGCGCAAAGCGCGCCGATGCCGACCGGCTGGCCGACGCAGTGATGAGCATCGACACCGCGGCGGACGCGGCCGCAGCGATTGTGAATGCATTTCCACGGCCAAATTATTGAGTATTACGTAAACTGACCAACGCCATGGCGGTAGGGCGCGGATTCATCGCGCCACTTGAAGCGTGTGTTGTTCGGCGCGCTAAAGCTGCGCCCTACGGCATAATCGGCGGCGCGTCAGTTCGTCGTCAGCACGACTTTCCCGATTACCTTGCCGTCCTGCACGGCCTTCAGCGCCAAAGCGGCGTCATCGAGTGCATAGGTCGCCATTACGCGCGGCTTGATTTTGCCGGCGCTGTAGAGATCAAGCAGCTGCTGGCGCAAGGCGCGGAACTTCTCCGGCTGGCGGTCGCGGTAGTCGGAAACCTGCAAACCGATCACCGCTATGTTTTTGACGAGGATGTAGCCGGCTTTGACCTCGGGGATGCGCCCGGAGGCAAAACCGATCACGACCAAACGGCCGCACCACGCGATCGCGCGCAGGCAGGCATCGAAGACGTCACCGCCGACCTGGTCAAGGATTACATCGGCGCCGCGTTTTGCCGTGACCGCGAACACCTGCTCGCGCAGCGCGTTGCGCAAATCGGCGACCGTCGTGTCGATGACGTGCCCGGCGCCATTGGCGCGCGCCACCGCCGCTTTTTCCGGCGAGTCGACCGCCGCAATCACAATCGCGCCAAGCGCCTTCGCAATCTGCACGGCGGCGAGTCCCACGCCACCCGCCGCGCCGGTCACCAGCACCGTCTCGCCCGGCTTGAGCTGCGCGCGCTCGACCAGCGCGAAATACGCGGTCATGTAACTCAACCCCATCGCTGCCGCTTCCGTGAAACTCATCGCGTCAGGAATCGCATGGCAATTCATCTGCTTTGCAACCACCTGCTGGGCGAACGCGCCGTACTCGATCTGAACCATCACGCGGTCGCCCGGTTTGACCAGCGTGACGCATGGCCCGACGGCTGTGACAACGCCGGCGCATTCCTTGCCCGGAATGAAGGGCAGCGGGGGTAGATTTTGATAGGTGCCGGCGATCACCATCAGATCGGGAAAGTTGACGCCCGCGGCGTGTACATCGACCAGTACTTCGCCCGTGCCCGGAACCGGTGTCGGGCGTTCCTCGATTACGAGCGTTTCGGGCGCGCCGAACTGCTTCACCACCAGTGCCTTCATCGTTGTCCTCAAGAGTGCCTGAGTCGTTCGGTAGCGCAGCATATTAACAACCGCACCACGCGGTTACAACCGCGGCAGCGCCGGGGCGAAGCGCCTGCGGGTACAACAAAAAAGGCGGAAAAATTCCCGCCTTTCTTGTGGCACGATCGCGATTGCAACCGCGATCTGAAAAATTACTTCTTCGCAGGCGCAGCCGGGGTTGCCGGAGTCGCTTTGGCCGCATCGCCCTTGGCCGGGGTCGCCGGGGTCGCGGGAGTTGCTTTCGGCGCATCGGCTTTGGCCGCGGCTTTCGCTTTCGCTTTCTCTTCAGCTTTCGCTTTGGCTGCGGCTTTGGTTTCGGCTCTCGCCTTGGCTTTGGCTTCGGCCCTGGCTTTCGCGTCGGCTTTCGCTTTGGCTTTGGCGTCGGCTTTCGCCTTGGCTTTGGCTTTGGCTTCCGCTTTGGCGTCGGCTTTGGCCGTGTCAGCTTTGGGAGCTTCGGCTTTCGCCGCGGCTGCTTTGGGCGCGTCGGTTTTCGCAGCCGGCGCTTGCGCAACGGCGGTCAGGGCTGTGCCGGCGAAAGCAGCGGCAATTAAAACGGTCATAAGCTTGTTCATCGTGTGGTCTCCAAAGAGTGGTTAAGGTCAATCACAAATCCGTCAATCCGGATGAGCGAATAACGCGCACCCCGCATCGCGCGTTGACTTGGGCCACGCCCGACCCCTACTGGGCCCTTGATAAACCTCACTTTTTCGCGGCCTCCATTTCAGCGAATGCTTCGCGCGCGAGCCGGAAGCCGTCGATGCCGGCCGGCACACCCGCGTAGCAGGCGACCTGCAACAGCGCCTCCTTGATCTCTTCCCTGGTGACGCCGTTGGTGAACGCGCTCTTGATATGAAGCTTGAGTTCGTGCGGGCGATTGAGCACGGTGATCATTGCGATGTTGAGCAGGCTGCGCGTCTTGCGCGGCAGTCCGGGCCGCGTCCAGATCGAACCCCAGCACGCTTCGGTCGCGTATTCCTGCATCGCCATCGCGAAGTCGTCCGCCCCCGCAATCGATTTCTCGACGTATTCCTTGCCGAGTACGGCCTTCCTTACTTCGAGTCCCTTGTTGAAAAGTTCGCTTGCCATGATTTCCTCCGTTCAGATTGACTATCAGGTCTTGCGCGTGTAACGCCGCAGCACGAGCCGCAACGGATCGCGATAATGCGGGCGCATCTTGGCCGTCCACGGCGTTCCGGCCGCCTTCTTCCACGCATCCGACGCCTGCACCTCGGGCGCGCTCAGGTGGAACATCGAGAGGTAGCGGTGCGTGCCGCCCACCATTTTGAAACGCCGCCCCATCAGACAGCCCGGCACCCCCACCAGAGCCGGCAGGTGCTCCTCGGTGTACCAGGCATTGAATTCAGCCTCGACTTCCGCCGGAATATTCATCGCGAACATCATCATCGCGCCCGCATCGGCTGGCGCCGCTTGCTGCCCCGGCAGGGTCTGCTCCGCCTCGAAACGGCAGATGCGCTGGCACTTGGCCGTCATGTGCTTCGACCAGGGCGACAGATTGGCGCCTCCGATCGCGCGGTACGCCGGGCTTTGCAGCACGTCGAGGCTTTCGAGATCGTAGGTCGCGATCGATATTTTCGGATCGTCGGCGCCGAGCCAGCGCTGCGCGTTGATGAATCCGGGGGTGCGCAATCGCTCCGGCACGTGCTCGGTATCGTACCAGGCGTTGAAATCGTCTTCCGCGGCGTTCGAATAATTGAATCCCGCGACCAGCAATCCATAGGGTCTTGCCATATCGGTCTCCCGTGAGTTGTTTTCCTAGTCCACCCTGACGCCGGCCGCTTTCACCACTGGCGCCCATTTCAGGATTTCGGAGTGAATCTTTGCGCCAAATTTCTCAGGGGGTCCGCCCATCGGTTCGTACCCGTTGTCGAGCATTTTCTGTTTCATCGCGGGGGTGGAGATGATCTTGTTGAACTCGGTGTTAAGCCGCGCGATGATGTCCGCGGGAGTGGCGGGGGGGGCGGCG
>Ga0082335_1005642_pt1 | contig 17035 bp, 14 predicted proteins | sample Subgrocontami58m_FD_72375 | JGI IMG/M metagenome (GOLD analysis project Ga0082335, IMG submission 72375) | Subsurface groundwater microbial communities from S. Glens Falls, New York, USA - GMW37 contaminated, 5.8 m (SPADES assembly) (version 2) ... | reverse complement strand
TCGGTGAAAGTGACTGAACGGGTGATACTGGAGGCTTTTCCTACTGTGTTCCATCTGACTTCGACGGTGGTAGGCAGCCTGAAGCCAGGCAAAGACAGCGTCGACCTCTTGAAAGCCACCTTCCCCGGCGGTTCCATTACCGGCGCCCCCAAAGTGAGGTCCATGGAGATAATAGACGAACTGGAACCTACTCGCCGCAGCGTGTATACTGGGTCGATCGGCTACATTGGCTTTGACGGCAACATGGACCTGAACATCGCCATACGGACCTTCATAATCAAGAACAAAAAGGCCTATTTTCAGGTCGGTGGTGGTATAGTATATGATTCCGACCCGGAGGCGGAATACAAGGAGACGCTGGATAAAGCCAGGGCGCTGGTGCAGGCCCTTCACGCCTCGTCCAGGGTCGAAGTGAGACTCAAATGATATTGGTGATCGATAATTACGACTCTTTCGTTTACAATCTGGCGCAGTACCTGGGTGAGTTGGGGTGGGAACCCGTGGTCACGCGCAACGACGCTCTGACGCTGGCGGACATAGAGACGATGGCGCCATCGCACATCGTCATTTCTCCTGGGCCGTGTACCCCGAAGGAGGCAGGCATCTCCAATGACGTCATCCGCCACTTCGCCGGAAAGACCCCGATCCTGGGGGTCTGTCTGGGGCACCAGTGCATGGGGTACGTTTATGGGGGCGAAATAGTACGGGCCAATGTCCCCGTTCACGGTAAGGCGGACATGATCAAGCATGACGGCAAGACGATCTACGACGGCATTCCTAATCCCTTTGAGGCAGGAAGGTACCATTCACTGGTGATCAATCCCAAGGGCTTCCCTTCGGAACTTGAGGTCACTGCCACGTCCCCTACAGGGGAAGTCATGGGCGTTAGACACAAACGGTTCGTCGTCGAAGGCGTCCAGTTCCATCCTGAATCGATAATGACTGAAGTGGGGCATAGACTACTTCAGAACTTCCTCCGCTACCGTGAGCCCAGGTGGAATCAGGATGAATGATACAGTAGCTGACATAGTTAGTCTTAACGGGACCCTGCAGCCGCTCAACCAAACAAAGATATCCCCCCTGGACTACGGGTTCCTCTATGGCTTTGGACTGTTCGAGACCATGCGGGCCTACGATGGACTGGTGTTTCTTCTGGACCAGCATTTGGACCGCCTGTATCAGTCTGCACGGACTCTCGGCTTTCCGCCGCTTCCCAGGCAGGACGGCGTTGCCGACGCTGTCGACAATCCTGCCTACGCTACCAGCGTGGGTCTCCTGCTCTGGGGCCTGCGCCATGGGGAGGTGAACTATCGAGCGAAGAAGCGGCAGTTTGGCTGGCACGACGTGGGGCGGCGCTTCACCTTCTGGGTACGTGAGCTGCTGCCCCAGTAGACGGGTCTCTAGTCTCTGGTCTCGGGTCGGGAATCGAGATTGCTGGGGGGAAGTGATGAGTAGCTATGAATTGAACCGATTGCTGTTTGACCTGAAGATGAAGGATGAGATGGTGGAGGAGTACGCTAGCGAGCCGGGCGCGGTCATGGAGCGTTATGGGCTCACGCCGGAGGAGCGGGCGGCCCTCGGGGAGGGCGACCCGCGCAAGCTGAGGGTCCTGGGGGTCCACGGCTTTCTCGCCCTGTATGTGCTGCGGCCGAAGCCGGAGTTCCGTGACAACGTCTACTGGAGGCAGAAGTAGGCGCCCGCGCAAGAGAAAGGGCAATAGGGGGAGAGGCTATGTACAACATCACCGTAATCCCGGGCGACGGCATCGGTCCGGACGTGACCGAGGCGACGCTGAAGGTGCTCGAGGCCACAGGCGTGCCGCTGCACTGGCAGACGGCCGAGATGGGCCACGGGGCCTGGGAACGCCACGGCAACCCCGTGCCCCCCGAGACCGTCGAGGCGATGCGCAAAGCAGACGCCTCCCTGAAGGGGCCCTGCACGACGGCCCGCGGCGCCCCTTACCGCAGCGCCAACGTCACCTTCCGGCTGGAGCTCGACCTCTTCGCCTGTGTCCGCCCCTGCAAGGCCTACCCCGGTGTCCGCACACCCTTCCCGGGCACCGACCTGGTGGTGATCCGCGAAAGCACCGAGGACAGGTCCGGGGGCGGCCAGTTCCCGGCGGGCAGCCCCCAGGCGCAGGCCATTATCGACGCGGTGCGCGCCACGGCCGGCAAGACCATCCCCAGCCAGGCGGCCCTCTCCGTGGCCATCTGCACCGAGGCGGGCACGACGCGGCTGGCCCGGTTCGCCTTCGACTACGCCCGCGCCAACGGGCGCCGCAAGGTGACGGTGGGCGTCAAGGGAGCCGGCAGCAACCACGTGGACATCCTCTTCTGGCGCACCTGCGAAGCGGTCGGAAAAGACTACCACGACATCGAGTTCGAATACGAGGCTATCGACGCCCTGTGTTTGCAGCTCGTGCGGCAACCACTGCACTACGACGTCCTCCTCCTGCCGGGGGGCTACGGCGACCTCCTTTCGGACCTGTGCGCCGGGCTGGTGGGCGGCCTCGGCATGGCTGGCGGGAGCAACTACGGTGCGGGCCTCGCGGTCTTCGAGGCGGCCCACGGCAGCGCCCCCAAGTACACGGGCCAGAACAAGGTCAACCCCATGGCACTGATCCTGTCGGGGGCCTTCATGCTCCGCCACCTGGGTGAGGCCCAGGCAGCCGACCGCGTGGAGGCCGCCGTGGCAGCCCAGGTGGCCGAGGGACGTTGCCTCACCTACGATGTCGCCCCCACGGCCGAGGCGATCCAGGGCACGCGCGAAGTGGCGGACGAGCTGGTGAAGCGGGTGCGCGGATCGTAGCTTTCGGGTTCTGGATAGTGGGTTGGGGGGCATCGCACCGGAACCAGAATTGCAGACCTAAGATCCCAAATCGCACGGGGTTGCGTTGCCCGAGTCGTTGACGCTAATCTAGAGCGGAACGAGCCCGTTGCGAACGAAGCATATCGCTGGCCTCGCCTGCGGGGCCGGGCTGATCGTATTGGCCCTCTCGCGGGCTGTGTCGCCGGGAGCTGCCCTGGCGGTGGGCGGCGTGGTGACACCTCTGCCCCCCGTTACCATTTCCGACCCGCGGTTTGGCGTCGTCGAAGCCCATGCGCAGCCGGGCCTAGCGCGGGACGCCGGGGCCCGCTGGACGCGGGCCAACTTCTGGTGGAACCAGATCCAACCCCGCCGGCCCGACGAGTGGCAGGAGATGTCCCACCTCTCGGACGCCGATATCGACGCCACCATCGCGGCCAGCCTCAACGTGGTCGGCCTCATCGGCAATCCACCCAACTGGGCTACACGCAACGGCTCGGTGCCGTTGAACCTCAAGCTGTCTCCGGACGACCCCAACCACTACTGGGCCCAGTTCGTGGGTCGTCTGGTAGAGCGCTACAAGGGCAAGATCGACACCTGGATCATCTGGAACGAGCCGGACATCGACGTGGGGCTGCCCATGAGTACCTGGGGCGGCGACATGCGAGAGTACGTCGACCTGATGCGGAGCGCCTACCTGGCGGCCAAGAAGGCCAACCCCGCCAGCCGGGTGATTCTGTCCGGCAACGCCTACTGGTTCGACCAGGGACGCGACCGCCGCATCTGGATCGAGCGCTTCCTGCGCGAGGTGACCAAAGAGCCGGACGCCCGCGCGAACAACTACTTCTTCGACGCCGCCAACATCCACCTCTATTCGACGCCCCTCACGCTCTACGAAATCCCCCAGGTGTATCGGGACACCCTCAAGCGCTACGGCCTCGAGAAGCCCATCTGGATCTCGGAGACCAATGTCATTCCCTGGGACGATCCCGTCTCGCGCCTGCCCCGCGGGGGCTTTCGCGCCACGCTCCAGGAGCAGGGCAACTTCATCATCCAGGCCTACAGCTTGGCGCTGGCGGCCGGGGTGGAACGCATCGCCGTGTACAAGCTGCAGGACGGCATGCTCTTCAACCGGGAGCCCTTCGGGCTGCTCCGCAACGACGCCTCCCCGCGCCCCGCCTACGTGGCCTACCAGGTCATGACGACCTACCTGGCGAACATGGGCCAGGGGGACTATCGCCGGCAGGACGGCATCGATCAGGTAGTGTTCCAGCAAGGCAAGCGCCGGGTCACGGTGTTTTGGAACTCCCAGCCAGGCACTCGACTGGCGTCGGTGGTTAGCGCCGGCAGTCGCGCCGTTCTGGTCGACAAGACAGGGGAGAAGCGTGACCTCCGCGTGCCCACGGTCCCCGGCCAGAACTCCTACAGCCTGCCGGTGGCACCGGCCACCGCCAACGTGGCGGATCTGGATCCCGGTCGCTTCATCATCGGGGGGGACCCGCTGATCCTGGTGGAGGAAGGAGTGGGAGAGGCAATGCGTCTCGAAGGGGGACGCCTCTACTTCCCGTTGACGGGCCATGTGATTGGAGGCGCTTTCGCGCGCTTCTTCGAGCGGTGGGGCGGCCTGGGGGTCTTCGGCTACCCACGCACGGCGGAGGTACCGGAAGGGGGCCGACCGGTTCAGTACTTCCAGCGGGCGCGCATGGAGTTCGCCCCCGAGAAGGCCGGCACCCCCGACGAGGTGCAGCTCGGGCTGCTGGCCACCGACCTGCGCGGCGGGCGGCCAAGCCCCGCCCCAGTTGACCCGGGCGCTGGCGGCCGTCTCTATGCCGAGACGGGCTACTGGGTGGGCCCCAGCTTCCTCGATTTCTTCGATGCCCTGGGTGGGGTGCGCATCTTCGGCTTTCCTACGGGCAACGAGGAGATTCAGGGCAACCGGCGGACGCAGCAGTTTCAGCGCGTGCGGGCCGAGCTGGCAACGTCGCCAGGAGAACCGCCCCGCTTCCAGCTCGCCCTCCTGGGCGACGAGCTGCTGAAAGCCCGCGGCCTGCTGCCCCAGCCATAGCCGGCCGGGTTCGGTTGCCCAGGTCTTCACAGGCTTCTATACTGGCCTAATGGTCTGCAGCCGGTCCATTCCGGCGAGATGGCTTGGTGGGCGCTTCGCCGGCGCCGGTGCCCGTGCGGCGCCGCTCCGAGGAAAGGAACTACAGCGAATGTCCATCGGAATCCGAACCGCCGCCCGACTCGGCTCTCTTGCGGCGCCCGGCATCAGCCTCCTTCTGCTGGCAGCCTGCGCCCCCGCCACGCCCCCCGCGCCCGGGGCTTCGCCCGGAGCAGCGCCGGCGGCTCCCCCGGCGCCGGCCGCACCCGCGGGGCCCCAGCGGGGAGGCGAGCTCCGGGTGGGCTCGACCACCAAGACCACGAGCTTCAACGTCTACCGCGACGCGGGGGCGGGCACGAACACGACTCTCGCCGGCCCCGTGTACGACAACCTGATCCACTACAACTACAAGCCCGACGTGGACTGGCGCAAGGACCTGACCGACATCGCACCGCAGCTCGCCACCAAGTGGGTCCAGAAGGAGCCCACGGTCTACGAGTTCAGCCTGCGGGACGGGGCCAAGTGGTCCGATGGCTCGCCCGTCACCGCCGAGGACGTCGTCTGGAGCTACACCTACTGGCGGGACCCGAAGAACGCTTTCAGCCGGGCGAGCCTCCTCGCCGCCGTGGACAAGATCGAAGCGCCGGACGCAAAGACCGTCCGCTTCACCCTGAAGGCGCCGACGGCCAACTTCCTGCCCAACCTCGCCGACGAGTACTCGACCATCCTGCCCAAGCACGTCGGTGAGAAGGGGGCCGACTTCGAAAAGCTGGAACACCTGGTGGGCACCGGGCCCTTTAAGGTGCAGTCCTGGGACCGCGACACCCGCGCGGTGCTGGTGCGCAACGAAGCCTATTGGCAGGGGGACCGGCCCTTCGTCGACAAGATCACGATCTATTTCGGCATGGACCAGTCAGCTCGCCTGAGCGCCTTCGTGGCCAAGGAGATCGACGTCCATTACTCCACGGATGAGAAGACGGCGCAGACCGTCAAGGCCTCGGTGCCCGACATGACGGCCGAGCCCAACATCGCCAACACCCAGCCCGTCATCTTCATCAACGTCGGCAAGAAGCCCTTCGACGATCTGCGGGTGCGGAAGGCACTGCACCTGGCCACCGACCGGCAGGCCATGATCAAGGTCGTCGGGGGCGGCAAGGGGCAGATCAACCCCTTTGGCGTGTGGAGTGGCGTTGACTTCGCCGTCCCGCAGGCCGACCTGCTAAAGAAGCCCGGCTTCCGAGAGGACAAGACCCAGGATCTGGCCGAGGCCAAGCGACTCCTGGCTGAGGCCGGCTACGCAGGCGGTCTGAAGACGGTCCTGAAGACTTCCAGCGAGTTGGTCTCTACGCCTCCCGTCCAGCAGACCTTCGTTGAGCAGATGAAGAAGATCGGCGTGGACTTGGAGGACCGCCAGACCGACCGTCCCTCCTTCACCAAGGAGTTCAACGCCAAGGAGTACGACCTCTCGACCTGGATCATGCCGGGCGTGGACCCCGACACCCAGCTCACCTCGCGACTCCTCGGCTCCAGCGCCTCCAACGTGAGCAACGTGCAGGACGCGACGCTCGACGACCTGATTCTGAAGCAGCGCCAGGCGGTGGAGAAGGGCGAGCGGACGAAGCTCCTGCGGCAGCTCCAGGACTACCTGGAGGAGAAGGTCTACATCATCCCCACCCTCGATATTGCTTCGTGGTCCTTGCGGCAGAGCTATCTGAAGGACTGGGTCGACTACCGAGGGGTCGACGCCTTCATGTACGCGGCCGAGACCATGTGGCTCGACGTCGCCAAGATGCCCAAGCGATCCTAGCGCCGATCACCCCGGCACCTGGTCGAGCCACCGGTGTGGTGTGGCGTGACAAGATCTGCCCGGCCTGCGAACCACTCGCGGCCGGAGGAGAGGAGTAGCTAGTGGTAAGATTCTGGCTGGCCCCTCGACACAAGCGCTGGACTCTGGCACGCACCGGCGCGGCAGTCTTCCCCCTCGGCATCCTGCTCGCCGCCGCCTGCGCTCCGTCACCCGCTCCCCAGCAACCACTCCCCCCGCAGGCTCCCGCCCCAGCGGCAGCGCCACGGGGACCTCAAAAAGGGGGCGAGCTGCGGGTGGGCGCCACAACCAAGGCGACCAGTCTCAACGCCTACCGGGACGCCGGGGCTGGATCCAACACGGTGCTCACGGGCCCTGTCTACGACAACCTGATCACCTTCAACTACCGGCCCGATGTGGACTGGCGGAAGGACCTGAACGACCTGGCGCCCCAGCTCGCCTCGAAGTGGGTCCAGAAGGACCCACTCACCTTCGATTTCACGATCCAAGAAGGGGTCAAGTGGTCCGACGGGACCCCGTTCACCGCTGCAGACGTGGTCTGGAGCTACAACTACTGGCGGGAGCCGAAGAACGCCTTCACCCGAGCCAGCCTCATTGCCGGAGCGGACAAGATCGAGGCCCCCGACGCGAGGACGGTCCGCTTCACGCTGAAGGCCCCGGCCTTCACCTTCCTCCCCAACCTGGCGGAGCAATACGCGGGCATCTTCCCCAAACACATCGGTGAAACGGGCGCCGACTTCGAGAAGCTGGAGCAACTGGTCGGTACCGGCCCCTTCAAGGTCGTGTCCTGGGACCGGGACACCAGGGCCCAACTGGTGCGCAATGAGACCTATTGGGATGCTGGGAAGCCCTACGTAGACAAGATCACGGTGCTCTTCGGCATGGACCAGTCAGCGCGGCTGGCCGCCTTCGTGGCCAAAGAGATCGACGTCCACTACGTGACCGATGAGAAGACCTATCAGACGGTGAAGACTCAACTCCCCGATATCGAGGGCGAGGTCAACATCGGCAACACGCACGTCCACATCTACATCAACAACGGCAAGAAACCCTTCGACGATGTGCGGGTCCGCAAGGCCCTCCACCTGGCAGTGGACCGGGCAACCCTGAACAAGGTGGTGTCGGGTGGCAAGGGCCAGATCAACCCGCCATTGGTGTGGGGTGGCACCGTCTATGCGATCCCTCAGGAGGAGCTCCTGAAGCGGCCGGGCTACCGGGCCGACAAGACCCAGGACCTGGCCGACGCCAAGCGGCTGCTGAGCGAGGCCGGCTTCCCCAGCGGTTTGAAGGCCGTCGTCAAGACCTCCAGCGAGCTGGTCTCCACGCCGCCGGTACAGCAGGCGTTCGTCGAGCAAATGAAGAAGATCGGCGTCGAGCTGGAGGACCGCCAAACGGATCGCGCCTCCTTCACCAAGGAGTTCAACGCCAAGGAGTACGAGCTGTCCACCTGGATCTTCTCGTCACCCGACCCGGATCAGCCCCTGAGTACGCGCCTGCACAGCAAGAGCACCTCGAACGTGAGCAACGTGGAGGACTCCAGGCTCGATGAGATGATCGCTGCCCAGCGCGAGGCCCAGACCACCGATCAGCGCAAGAAGGTCCTGCGCGACCTCCAGGAATACCTGGAGGAGAAAGTGTACCTGATCCCGACCATCGACTACGCCTCCTGGTCCATGCGACAGGGCTACCTCCAGAGTTGGGTAGACAACCGGGGCGTCGATCCGTTCATGAACGCCAGCCAGATCTTCTGGCTCGACCAGGCCAAGATGCCCAAGCGGTAGTGCGCCAGTACATCATCACGCGGCTCTCGCTGCTGATCCCTGTCCTTTTTTTCGTCTCCGTCCTGGTCTTCGCCCTGGCCCGTGTGATCCCGGGGGATGCCGCCATCCTCAAGGCCATGGGGTCGCCGGAAGGAGACGCGGCAGGGGAGATCATCGGCGAGCTTCGCCGCCAGTTCGGCCTGGACAAACCCTACCCCGTCCAATACGTCGAATGGCTGGGCAAGGTGCTGCAGGGCGACATGTCCACCTCCTTCTGGACACAGAAGCCGGTGCTGGAGGAGATCGTCAGCCGGCTGGACGTCACCTTCGAGCTGGCCATCGGCACCACCATCGTCTCCGTGCTGATCGCCATCCCCGCCGGGGTCATCTCGGCCATCCGGCGAGACACGGGCCTGGACTACGTGGCCCGCATCACGAGCATTCTCGGGCTGGCCATGCCCAACTTCTGGATCGGCACCCTGATGATCGTCCTGCCGGCCTTCTGGTGGGGCTACGTGCCGCCGCCGGGCTACACGCCCATGGCGCAGGACCCCTGGCGCAACTTCCAGCAGTTCATCTTCCCGAGCCTGGCCATGGGAACCTCGTTCTCGGCCATCGCCATGCGCATGACCCGCTCCCAGATGCTGGAGGTGCTGCGCCAGGACTACATCCGCACCGCCTTCGCCAAAGGGCTCCGGGAGCGAGTGGTGGTGTATCGTCACGCCCTGCGCAACGCCGTCATCCCCGTGATGACCATCGTGGGGATCCAGTTCGGACACCTGCTGGGGCGCACCGTGATCATGGAAACGGTCTTCGCCCTCCCGGGCCTGGGAACGATGACGTTGCGGGCCATCCAGCAGCGGGACTACCCGCTGATCCAGGGATCCGTGCTCGTGATGGCCCTGATGTTTCTCTTGGTGAACTTCGTGGTAGACATCCTCTACGCGGTGGTTGATCCGCGCATCCGGTATCAGTAGATATGGCCACGCAGACCGGTGTTTTGTCCCTCCCCGCTCACCGGCGCCCGTCGGCCCTCCTGCCCCGCCTGGGCAATCTGGCCCGCCGAAAGCCCCTGGGGGCGATGTCTCTGGCCCTCATCCTGGTCATGATCTTCGTGGCCATCGGCGCAGACGCCCTGGCACCCTATGAGCCCTTCACGATGCACGCCGACAACCGACTCGAGCTACCCAGCGCCCAGTTCCTGCTGGGCACGGACAACTTTGGGCGTGACATCCTCAGCCGCACGATTCATGGCTCGCGCATCTCGCTGGTGGTCGGCATCAGCAGTGTGGTCCTAGGGGTCGGCGTTGGTTCCCTGCTGGGCCTCGTCTCAGCCTTCGTCGAGGGGAAGCTGGACCTGACGATCCAGCGGTTCATGGATGCCCAGATGTCCTTCCCGACCATCATCCTGGCCCTGGCCATCATGGCCGCCACCGGACCAAGCCTCTTCAACGTCATCCTGGCCATCGGCGTGGCCGGCATCCCGTCGGCCAATCGGATCGTGCGGTCGGCGGTGCTGGCCGAGAAGCAGGGGGTCTACGTCGAGGCAGCTCGGGCCATTGGCTGCGGGTGGTTCCGCATCATGTTCCGCCACATCCTGCCCAACGTCACCGCGCCCATCATCGTGATCGGCTCGGTCACGCTGGGCTCGGCAATCCTCTACGAAGCAGCCCTCACCTTCCTGGGCGTGGGCACGCCGCCCTCGATCCCCTCGTGGGGCGAGATGCTGAGCGGCAAGGGACGCCAGTTCATGGTGGTGCAGCCCTGGATCGCCATCGCCCCCGGCGTCGCCATCACGCTGGCGGTCCTGGGCTGGAACCTGCTGGGCGATGCGATCCGCGACCTGTGGGATCCGAGGCTGAGGGGGGAGTGAGACGAGGGTGAAGGGGAAGACGGGAGAAAGAGAGGGCGCCAAATGGTAGTTCAGGCGAGGCGGGAGATCCGGACGATCACTCGGGAAGCCGCGAGCAGCGGGGCGCGAGTGGCCAAGATGCGCGCGGAGTTCAAGGGACGTATCGTCAAGCTCAGCTCGAACGAGGGACCGCTCCCGCCGTTCCCGGCCGCCATCGAGGCCATGCGGCAAGCCGCGGGGGAGGTCAATCGGTACGCCGACCCCGACTCGAAGGCTCTGCGGGCGCGCCTGGCGGAGCTGCACGGGTTGCCCGCGGACCACCTGACGGTAGGCGGCGGCAGCGGCTCGGTGATCAAGCAAGTCGCCTTCACCTTCCTGAGCCCGGGGGACGAGGTGATCACCGGCTGGCCCGGCTATCCCGCGGCCGCGCTCTACGCCAGCGCCATGGGCGCCGACCTGATCAAGGTCCCGCTGCGCGACTGGCAGACCGACCTCACTGCCATTCTCGACCAGATCACGCCGCACACCAAGATGGTGCTGCTCTGCAACCCCAACAACCCCACCGGCGTGGCCATACCACGCGACGCCATGGACGAGTACCTGCGCTGGGTACCGGACCACGTCATCACCATGGTGGACGAGGCCTATTGCCACTTCGCCGATCCTCAGACCTACCCGCAGCTCGACCGGTACCTCGCCCGGGGGGACGCCAAACCGATCACGATCATGCGTACATTCTCCAAAGCCTACGCCCTGGCCGGCGCCCGGGTCGGCTACGCCATTCTGCCGCCGGCCCTCCTCGCCGACTTCAACCTCACCCGGGAGCAGTACCCTGTCAATCACATGGGATTGGCGGCAGCCCTCGCCAGCCTGGACGACCCCGGGACGCTGAGCGAGCGAGTCGCGATGCTGCGGCAGGGTCGCAGCTACCTCCACCAGCAGTTCGACGAGATGGGCCTGTTCCACACCGATTCCCAGGCCAACTTCACCTTCGTGGACTTCGGGCGCGACTCGGAGCCCGTGAACGAGGGCCTGATGAAACGAGGGGTCCTGGTGAAGACGGGACACCAGTACGACTCGCCCACCTTCCTACGCGTAACCGTCGGCCTTCCCGACGAGAACGAGATCTTCATCAACGCCCTGAGAGCCACTCTGGCCGATTTGTAGTTAGCCATCGACAGACCGAGAACGTTCCGGAGGATAGCAACGTGCCTGTTCAGCCACGCCACGAGATTCGTACCCTCACCAAGGGTGCCGAGAGCAGCGGATCGCGCATCGCGCGGATGCGCACCGACTACAAGGGGCGCATTGTCAAGCTCAGCTCCAACGAGGGCCCCTGGCCGCCCTTTCCGGCCGCCATCGAGGCCATGATCCAGGCTGTCAGCCAGCAGAACCGCTACTCGGACCCCGACTCGAATATCTTGCGGGCGAAGCTGGCCGACCTGCACGGCGTGCCCCCCGAGTACATCACCGTCGCTGCGGGCAGCAGCCCCATTATCAAGCAGATCTTCTTCACGTTCGTCAACCCGGGCGACGAGGTGCTGATGCCCTGGCCCACCTTCCCCAGCTACGTCAGCGAAGCAGAGGCCATGGGCGCCGAACCGGTCAGGGTGCGTCTGCGGAACGATACGACCGACCTGCGGGCCATCATCGATGGCATCACGCCCCGGACCAAGCTGGTGTGCTTGTGCAACCCAAACAACCCGACGGGAACGGTGAATACGCGGGACGAGATGGACGAGTACCTGCGCGAGGTACCAGACTCGGTGATCACCGTGGTGGACGAGGCCTACTACCATTTCGCCGACCCGGTGACCTTCCCCCAGATCGACCGGTACATCGCCGCCCGCGGGCCCAAGCCGGTCATCATGCTGCGCACCTTCTCGAAAGCCTACGCCATGGCCGGGGCCCGCATGGGCTACGGCATCGTGCCACCTGACCTGATGCGCGTCCTCGATGCGACCAAGGCCGCGTACCCGGTCAACCACGTGGGCTTGGCCGGCGCCGCCGCCAGCGTGGCCGACCAGGACACGTTGCAGGAGCGCATCGCCATGACGGTGCGGGGACGCGAGTATCTGCACCGCGAGCTGGATGCCATGGGCTTGCAGCACACCGACTCGAAGGGGAACTTCCTCTTCGTGGACTTTAGCAGGGACTCCAACGCCATCGACCAGGGGCTCATGATGCACGGCATCCTCTGCAAGACCGGTCACCAGTACGACAGCCCCACCTGGCTGCGCGTGACGGTGGGCCTGCCCGAGGAGAACGAGGCGTTCATCACGGCCCTGAAGCAGGTGCTGGCGGAGGCGTAGATCGCGAGAGGCCGTGATGTCCACCGAGCCTACGCCCCAGGCAGCCCCCAAACACCCCTCCAGCCCGCCGGTGGCCGACGGACCTGCGACCGCCGAACAACTCGGCCGCTACCGGCACTATCTCCTGGCCGAATGGGAAGCGGCGGCGCTCTACCGGCGCCTGGCCGACGCCGAGCCCGTGCGAGAGCGGGCCTCGGTCCTGCGTGAGCTAGCCGTCATGGAAGAGATGCACGCGGCACGGTGGAGAGCGAAGCTCGAGGCGGCCGGAGCATCGTTGCCCCCGTGGAAGCCGAGTCGGCGCTCGGGGCTCCTCGGCTGGCTGGCGAGCCGCTTCGGCACCCGCTTCGTCCTCCCTATTCTGGAGCATCTCGAAGGCGGCGACGCCGATATGTATGCGGCCGAGCCGGGCGCCGAGGACTTCTCCCTCCAGGAGCGCGCCCACGCCCGCATCTTCGCGCGGCTCGGGGAGAGGCGCAGGTCCCCTGCCTCCATCGCCGAGCGGGAGGGAGGGCACCGGGGCGCCGGCGGGGGCAGCCTGCGGGCGGCGGTGTTCGGCGTGAACGACGGCCTGGTTTCCAACCTGAGCCTGGTGATGGGTGTCGCCGGCGCCGACCCGGGGCCGGGGTTCATCCTCCTGGCGGGCCTGGCTGGGCTCCTGGCCGGCGCCTTCTCCATGGCCACCGGGGAGTACGTCTCGATGCGCACTCAGCGGGAGCTGCTGGAGCGCGAGCTGGAGATCGAGCGGGTGGAACTACAGGAAAACCCGGAGGAAGAGGAGCAGGAGCTGGCCCTGATCTACCGCGCCAAGGGGCTGGACCGGGACGAGGCTGAGAGCCTGGCCAAGCGGCTCATCGGCGACAAGGCAACGGCCCTGGACACCCTGGCCCGCGAGGAGCTCGGGCTGGATCCCAGTGAGCTGGGCTCGCCCTGGGGCGCGGCCACCAGCTCCTTCCTGGCTTTCACGGCTGGGGCCTTCGTGCCGGTGCTGCCCTACCTGTTGGCAGCCGGCCCCGGGGCCTTCGCCGCGAGCGCCGGGCTGAGCGCCGTTGCGCTGGCCGGCGTCGGCATGACAACCGCCGCCATGACCGGCAAGTCGCTGCTCCTGGGCGGGGGCCGTATGCTGCTCCTCGGCGCCGCAGCGGCCACCGTGACCTATCTGCTGGGCCGCCTGCTCGGGGTGACGGTCGCGGGATAAGGCGACCCTCGCCGTCCCCCCGCCTGCAGCGGGGAGACGCGAGGCCTCGCGAACGGGTGGCTCAGCGCATGCTCACGCACGCGGCCGGGCGGGGACGCCCGCGCTCCGGGGAGGGCCGCCGTGCTCTCAGCGCTGTTGGGGGACCAGGGTAAACGTCGTGAAGCGCACGGGGTCGGAGCCGTCGTTGCGCACGGCGTGGTTCGTCCGCGAGGGCCATTCGAAGACCTGTCCCGCTTCCACCCGGCTGGCGGCGCCTGACACCTCAGCCGTGAGCACGCCTGCCACCACATAGCCCATCGTTGGCCCTGGCATCGCGTGCGGCCCCAGGCGCGCTCCTGGAGCCAGGGAATGTTCCGCAGCGTGGAGGAGATGATCTGTCCCGGCCGCCAGCCCGAGCGTGGTGTCGGGGGCAAACAGGAGCTCGCCCCCATGGACGCGGCCTACGGGTTCGTCCGCACGTCCCAGCCGCAAGGCGAGAAGCCGGCTGGAGGGACCATAGACGTGAAGGTGCTCCCGGCCTGCCGGAACCCACTGGGCGTCGCCGGCGGCCATGACCGCACTCTGGCCGTCCGAGGCTAGCTCGCCGCTGCCCTCCACGAGGTAGAAGAGCCATGCCAGGGTGTGGTCGTGGGGCCCGTCGGTGCGCGGTTGGGAGGCGTTCCGAAGGTCCGCCAACAGCCATCGCCAACCTTGGGAGGGAGGGCCGCCGACGGGCGCCGAGAGCTTCATCACCCTGGTAGCCGGGAGCATGGGGGTCGTCGACGCCGGCGGGCAGCGGCGGTCGGGGTTGAAGTCGCCGACGAAGTAGGCGCCCCCGGGGCGCAAATGGATGTGGAGCATGTAGTGGGGCCACTCGCGACCAGGATGACCCGGAGACAGGGCGAAGTCCAACCCGAAGAGGCGCGGGCGAGAAACCTTCGCGTCCCACGTCTCGTACTCGAGGCCGATGACCGCCCCGTTCTCATCCAGGAGCAGGATGTCCGGATCCCAGGCGCGGACCGTGTTGTCGTTGTTGAAGGGGTCCTTCTGGGCGTGGAAGCCCATCATCCCGAAGGGGGTGCCGACGCAGAACGGGTCAGCTTCATACCCCGCCTCAGCCACCTGTTGGGGCGAGAGCCCCTCGAACCGGGCGCGGACAGCCTTCAGGAGCGTCTGGTCGGACACGTCCCACTCGGCCGCAGCCAACGGAGGGCCCTCCACGAGGGCGAGGAACAAAGCTATGGCGGCGAGCAGGCCCTTGCGCATGGAACGGTCTCCTCCTACTTAGGCGTTGGTTCGAGCACCGTAGCCTAAAGCCTGACCGCCGTCAAGCGTACTTCTACTTACGGCGCACCAGCGCGGAGCTTCTCGGCGGCCTTCTGGATGGCCTGGATGGGCTTGACGTAGCCGGTGCAGCGGCAGATGTTGCCCAGGAGCCAGGCACGGATCTCCTCCTCGGTGGGAGCCGGATTCTCCTCCAGGAGGGCCTTGGCCGAGAGGATCATGCCGGGGGCGCAGAAGCCGCACTGGACGGCCCCCTCTTCGATGAACGCCTCCTGAAGGGGGTGGAGGTGACCATTGGTGGCCAGGCCCTCGATGGTGGTGATCTCCTTGCCCTCGGCGAAGGCGGCCAGCGTCAGGCAAGCCGGGACCGGCTGGCCGTCGAGGAGGACCGTGCAGCAACCGCAGACGCCAATGCCGCAGCTCGCGTGGAGACCCCGCAGGCGAAGGGGGCCCCGTAGGACCTCGACCAGGGTCTGGTGGGCGCGGATGCGCAGGGTGTGGTCCTTGCCGTTGACCTTGAGCTTCAGCAGTTGTTCCATGTTCAAGACCCTCTCCCCGCGGCGGGGGCAAGCCCCCGCCCTACAGGTTTGGTTAGGCTGGTTCGCCCCGCAGGGCGCGGAGGACGCGCTCCGGCGTGATGGGCAGGTCCTTGATGCGGACGCCGATGGCGTCCGAGATGGCATTGGCCACGGAGGGCGAAACGGGCGACACGCTCATCTCGCCGAGACCCTTCGCACCGAACGGGCCGTCCCGATGGGGCACCTCGACCAGGATCGTGTCCAGGCGGCCGGGGATATCCTGGGCAACCGGGATCCGGTAGTCGGCGAAGTTGGGGTTGAGGAGCTGGCCTCCCTCGTAGACCATGGCCTCGGTGAAGGTTTGACCCACGCCACAGACCACCGAACCCTCGAGCTGTCCTTCGCAGTTGAGGGGATTGAGGGCCTTGCCGGCGTCGGCGGCGATGACGTACTTGAGGATCTTCACCTCCCCGGTCTCGGTGTCCACCTCGACCTCGGCGGCGCCGGCGCCCACGCTCCAGTGGGAGGCCGTCACCTCCACCTCCTCCCCCTCGGGGGTGGTGGTCTTGCCGATGAAGGTCTTCATGACGCCGCGGCCCAGGATGTTGCCCCCGGTCATGCCGAAGCGGCGCCGCACCACCTGCGACACGGTGACGAAGCGCTCGGGGCTGCCCTTGATGGAGATGTGGTCGTTGGCCGCCTCCAGGTCCTCGGGGCTGGCCTCCAGCATCTCGCTGGCCACCTCATAAAGCTGGTCCCGGGCCTCGACGCCCGCCAGCTCGACGGCCTTGCCCACATGGAAGGTGGCGCGGCTGGCCAGGGTGGCCATGTCGTAGGGCGTGTGGTCCGTGTCGGGGTGGCTTACCGTCACCTTGTCGACGGAGACTCCAACGACCTCGGCTGCCACCTGGGCGAAGATGGTGTCTGACCCCTGTCCCAGCTCCACGGTGCTGGCCAGCACCTGGACGCTCCCGTCCTCGTTGACCTTGATCTGGGCCGTAGACACCGAAGGGGTGAGGGCGTTCTTGATGTAGCAGGCCAGCCCCTTGCCCCGCACCTTGCCGACCCGCGGCCGGGGCGGCGCGCCCACGGCCGGCAGATCCATCCCGAAGCTGCCCGAGGCGGCGATGGCGCTCCGGGGCTCCCAGCCAACGGCCGCGGCCACCCGTTTCAGGCATTCCGACACGCCGACGCTGTGGAGCTTGTCCCCCGTGTAGTAGATCGTCCCCTCGCCGACCAGGTTCTTGAGGCGGATCTCCAGGGGGTCGAGGCCCAGCCGCTCGGCGATGATGTCCATCTGGGACTCATAGGCCCAGGTGACCTGGGGCACGCCGAAGCCGCGGAAGGCCCCGGCGGGCGGATGATTCGTGTAGACGCAGTAGGAGTCGATGCAGACGTTGGCCA
>Ga0082335_1005640_pt1 | contig 17044 bp, 15 predicted proteins | sample Subgrocontami58m_FD_72375 | JGI IMG/M metagenome (GOLD analysis project Ga0082335, IMG submission 72375) | Subsurface groundwater microbial communities from S. Glens Falls, New York, USA - GMW37 contaminated, 5.8 m (SPADES assembly) (version 2) ... | reverse complement strand
GCTCCTCACCCACAAGCTCCAGCATCTCCTTGACCGGCTCCGGGGGTTTTTACATCACCACCAAGAGCAGCGGTGTCTACGCCAACATGGGCCTCTGGCAGGGATGCGGCATCACCTCCACCATCAGCCTCACGGGAAGCGCCGGCTCCGACATGCGAGGAACCCTGTACGCCCCCGACGCGCCGGTGAAACTGGACGGCAGCGCTCAATGGGACACCCCCAGCAATATCATCTCGAAATTCCTCCAGATGAAGGGCAGCGCCAACCTCACCATAGACTACAACCACTCTCTGGCCTACAAGCCGTACAAGGTTGTGCTGGTGCAATAGGCGTCCGCCCTCCGTCATTGCGCACATCGTCATTGCGAGGCCCATAGGGCCGTGGCAACCTGGGGGAGGGGGAAAAGCCCCGGCACAGACCGCCCCGCCCGGATTGCCACGGCCCGCAGTAGCGGGCCTCGCAAAGACGAACGGGAGGCGCGCGTTACCGCAGAAGGTCTCCAAGGCGTAGCCCACACGGTCATTGCGAGGAGGCGCAGCCGACGTGGCAACCTGGGGGTGGGGACGATGTCCCGTCAGCTTGCTCGCAATACCGTGCAGACCGCCCCGCCCGGATTGCCACGGCCCGCCCAGAGCGGGCCTCGCAAAGACCAGGGGAAACCGCATTTTCGGCAACACACAATCTTTGCTATAGTGCATCCAACTACACCAGAGGCATGCAACGCTAAGGGAGGGATGCAGATGGCAATATCAAAGATGACCCCGGCTTCGCCGTTCAACCAGTCGATGAGCCCTGAGCAGGCGCTCTCAGACGAGCTGGCCGGCCGGTTCCGCCGCGAGTTCGCGGCCAACCCCGCCAATCGCCTCGCGCAGAACGCCGTAACCCAGGTCACCGTGGACGATATCACCCTGAACCGGGCCGTCGTCACGGAGACGGACCACACCTTCTCCATCCAGCTCGACGACTGGACGGTGACGAATCAGAAGAGGACCGGGCGCTGCTGGATGTTCGCCGGCCTCAATCTGCTGCGGGTTGGGGCAAAGAAAACCATGGGGATCAAGTCCTTTGAGTTCAGCCAGAACTACCTCATGTTCTGGGATAAGCTGGAACGGGCCAACTACTTCCTGGAGAACATCATCGAGACCGCCGACCGTGACGCCGACGACCGTCTCGTCAGCTTCCTGCTGGCCCGGCCGGCTGAAGACGGCGGCCAGTGGAACATGTTCGTGAATCTGGTGAAAAAACATGGCCTCGTCCCCAAAAGCATCATGCCCGAGACCGAGAGTTCTTCAAACAGCATGCGCATGAACAGCATCCTGCGCCGGAAGCTGCGCGAGGGCGCAAAGCGCCTGCGTGACCTTTACGCAAAGGGCGCCGGTGGGGAGGCGCTGCGGGCAACAAAACAGTCCATCCTCTCCGAGGTGTACAAGATCGTTTCCATCCATCTCGGCACACCGCCGGAACGGTTCACCTGGCAATGGGCCGACCAGAGCAAGGAATTTCACCGTGACCCCGATCTGACGCCGCGGGAGTTCGCGGCCAAATATGTCGGCCTGCCGCTGGACGAGTACGTCTGCCTGGTCAACGATCCGCGGCCAAACAGCCCCTTCGGGCGCACGTTCACGGTGCAGTGCCTCGGCAACATCATAGGCGGAGAAAGCGTGACCTACCTCAACCTGGACATGCCGGCGCTCAAGCGGATTGCCCAGCGAACCCTGGAGGATAGCGAGCCGGTGTGGTTTGGCTGCGACTCCGGCAAGATGATGCATCGAGACCTGGGAGTCTGGGATAAGGACCTCTACGATTACGAGGCGCTCTATCAGACGACGTTCAACCTGAGCAAAGCCGACCGCCTCATCTACCACGAGACCGCGATGACCCACGCGATGCTCTTCACCGGCGTCGACCTAGTGGACGGCAGGCCGCGGCGCTGGCGGGTGGAGAACAGTTGGGGCGAAGAGGGCGGACAGAAAGGCTTCTACACGCTCAACGATTCGTGGTTCGACGAGCACGCCTTCGAGATCGCCGCGCGCAAGAGCTACCTCACGCCTGAGATGCAGGCAGCCCTAGAGATGGAGCCCATTATCCTGCCCGCCTGGGACCCCATGGGAGCGCTGGCCCGTTAGGCAGAGACAAATAACCACTCACAGTCTGCCTGCCGTCCAAGTCGCACCGCTATACGCTGTGCCTTCGTACGTGATCCCCCGCTTACAATCCGGCTGGTTATTGTTTCTATGACCGCAATTGTCCATCGCTTTTCTTCAGCGCAAATGCTCACCAGATACATCCTTAGAAACTATCTCAAAACGGGTGTAAGACGGTGGTAATTCGTATGATTTCCCCCTCTCCTCAATCCTCTCCCACCAGGGGAGAGGAAGCTCCTTCGTCCCCTCTCCCTTGATGGGAGAGGGTGGCAAGCGTCCTCGAACGAACCAGTGCCCTCGGCGCCTTTTGAGATAGTTACTTAGTGACGCATACCCGCATATTGGGCGAATCTGCACTTGAGTGTCAAATCCGATAACGTTCAGAAGGTTGCGTAATTTATTTCAAAATGCCATCCTATGCTCGCAAATGACTCTTGGGGAGAACCAGATGAACCAGGTGAAAGATGGCTTGCTTCAATCGTGGCCGCTCGCGATACCGATGAGCCTTGCTGTGCTTGGTGGGGTGCTGGCATACAAGGGAATCGTCTCTGGCACACGTTTAAGCTGGGTGGCTGTGCTGTCCGCGGCTATTTTAGTCATTGATGTATTTGAGGGCTATTCTATAGGTTTTTCGGGGCTAGGACTTCTCCTCTTTTTTCTCTCGGGTTTTCTGCTCGTTATTACATTTCCGCTCGCTCTTGGTTCTTCAATACTGCAAGCCTTCATGAATGGAACGCTTTTAACTAGAGTAACTCCTTTTGTCCTTTGCCTTACCTCCATCGGGATCGTGGTCGTTTTTCTGTTCAGCGATCGCATGGTATTTTCACTGCACACTGATGCCAAGATGGAAGAGTTTTTTCAAGATCACCGTATTCAATACGAAGAGCTGGTTCAGATGGTACACGCTGACAACCTAGTCATCATGAATACTGCTGAGGAGATTCAGACTAGGGCAAAGCAACATGGCCTCACAGCTGGGCGTGTGAGGGAATATCTCAGATTATTGTCGCTAGCGCGCTCTTCCGGAGTTGTACGTGACCCTTATGATGGAGTGAGGTTCGGATATTGGGACGGTATGGATTCACAAAAAGGTTACGTGCACTTTGAGAGACCGCCCAGTGAAGTGGTTGATTCCTTAGATGACATTGAACGCTCTCACGAGAGGACGAAAGGCCAGTTCAAGAAGCTGACTGACAATTGGTACATATACTACTGGAATTGGTGAGTTACTCTCCCGCCTTCACCTCGTGCCAGAACTCCTTTACGGAGGCTACGGTATCTCTACGGCACACACTGAGACAAATTGAATTCCCACCGCTCGTCGCCTCGACGAGTCGCTTTTCGAGGTCTCCCGCTATGAGAGGAATGACAAGATGCAAGAACTACTTGCTGGTGAGGTGCGGAAGATGAATCGCCAGGTCCTTGCGCCGCGACCACTCGTGCCACGAGCCGATGAAGTTCTGCACCCTGGGGAAACCGGAGGCTTTCAACACCATCCAGGTGTTGGCGGACCGCGCGCCGCGATGTCAGTACGGGATGACGGTCTTGTCCAGAGTCACTCCGGCCTCGGCCAGCCGTGCAATCACCTCGTCCCGCGGCCTCATGCGGTAGCGGCCCTGCATCAGCTCGGAGTACTCCACCCACACCGCACCGGGGATGTGGCCCATGCGGTCGCACTCCTCACAGCCGGAGGCGTCGTTGAGCCGGCCCTCGAACTCATCGTTATTGCGGACGTCCAGGACCACGGTGTCGCTGCGGGCCATTCCCGCGACCACGTCGTCCACCGTTGCGATGGCTTCTCTCCGCATGCGGGCGCGCAACCTGGGGCCGGGCTTGGGCCGGCCGATGCCGGACTCCACCGGGCCACCGGCCGCCTTCCAGTCCCTCAGTCCGCCGTGCAGCACCGCCGTGCGGGGGTGGCCGATGAAGTGAAGGAACCAGCAGGTGCGGGCAGAAAGCGCGCCGGTCTCCTCGTCGTAGAAGATGACGGGGGCATCCCTGCTCACGCCCTGGGCATGGAACATCTCCGCAATCTCCAGGAGCGTGCCCTGCAGGTGGCTTTCGCGAGAGTCGGTGATGAAGTAGTCATAGGGAGCGAAGTTGACTGCGCCGGGCAGATGCTCCGCCTCGTAGGCGGCCTTGTCCCGGCGGACGTCGATGAACAACACCGTCTCCCGGTCCGCCAGCGTCCGCGCTTCTTGCGCCTCGATGACGGGCATATTCCAGTCCATGGCATCTCCCCCTTCCCCGTCTGAGCGTGAGTCCACTATAGGGATAACGTGCGGGAGCGTCAATCACAACCGCGCGCTACAATAGGGACAAGAATCACCCGGACCTTCATGAGGCAAGCCATGCGTATTCTAGCCATCGATATCGGCACGGGCACTCAGGACATTCTGCTCTTTGACAGCGCAAACGTCGTCGAGAACAATCCAAAGCTGGTCATGCCGTCGCCGACTGCCATCGTCGCCAGAGAGGTGGAGCGCGCTACCGGAGCGGGGAAAACCCTGCTGCTGACCGGCGCGACCATGGGCGGCGGGCCCTGCGGCTGGGCCGTGGAACACCACCTCAAAGCTGGTTATCGCGTGTTTGCCACACCAGACGCTGCCCGCACCTTTGACGACCACCTGGAGAACGTGGAACGCATGGGAATAAAGGTGGTCTCAGAAGACGAAGCACAACGGCTGGCCGATGACGATGGCGTCTCCTGCATCACTATGAGAGACCTGGACATGGAGCGCATCGGCAGGTCGCTCGTTTCTTTCGGTATCGAACCGCGCTACGATGGCGTTGCGGTCGCCGTCTTTGACCACGGCGCGGCGCCCATCGATGTCAGCGATCGCACCTTCCGTTTCGATCACCTGCGGCGCGCGGTTGAGGCCAACCCATCTCTGCTGGGGCATGGCTACCTGGCCCCGGAGGTGCCGGTCTACCTGACACGCATGCGGTCATTGGTAGACTCGTACCCGGGCGGCACTGATGCTCCCCTGTTTCTGCTGGACACGGCCCCCGCGGGCGCCATCGGCTGCCTTGGCGATAGTGAAGTGCGCTCCCACCATGAGCGGCTGCTGGTGAACCTGGGCAACATGCACGCCACCGCCTTTCATCTTGATGGCGACCGCATCCTCGGGCTGTTCGAGCACCATACCGGCTTGGTGGACCAGGATAAGGTCAATCGGCTGCTGGAACGCCTGGTGTCCGGCGCACTGGAGAACGGTGAGGTCTTTGCCGACCACGGACACGGCGCGCATGTGTTCACCCGCGGCGACAAACGGCCTTTCCTGGCGGTTACCGGGCCGCAGCGAGCCCTTATGGCAGGTTCTCCGCTGCGCCCGCACTTTGCCGTGCCCTACGGCGACATGATGCTGTCCGGGTGTTTCGGGCTTGTTCGGGCCTTCGGAGCCAAGATGCCGCAATGGCGCGACGAGATTGAGCATGCGCTGATCGTCTGACCGCCAGGGCGCGCGCTGCCAAGATGCAAGTGCCCCGGTCTGACCGCTGAGATTCTCGGCGATTTAGTGTACACTAGTGACCGCATCAAAGCAGCGTGCGGACGAACTGCCGCAACATTTAACAGCCGAAGGAGAGCAATGTGCCTGAGTTGGAGAAAATCGATTCGCTTTTGTATGAGCCAGAGGATTCTGGCATCCTATGGATAAAGTTCAATCGTCCCGAACGGATGAACGCGCTTTTCAATCCCCTTACCCTTTCCAAGATCGGCGAGTACATGCGCGCGGGCGATGCCGACCCCAACATTCGGGTCATCGTGATCACCGGTGTCGGCCGCGCGTTCTGCGCAGGCGTCGACCTGGGCGGCGGCGGTGAACGGGAAAGGCGTCGTGAAGGCCCGGACAGCAGCCGTGAGGGTTTCATCCACGACACCTATCCCTTCTTTGATGCCATCTCTGAGATCCAGAAGCCGACCATCGCCATGGTGAACGGCGCGGCGGTTGGCATGGGCATGGATGTCTCCCTCCGCTGCGACCTCCGCATGGGCAGCGAGAACACCCGCTTCTTCACCTACCAGAACGTCGGCCAGATCATCGAGAACGGCGGCATGTACTGGCTGCCCAAGCTGATGGGGCTGGGCAACGCGCTCGAGTTCATGTATACAGGCGGCTTCCTCACGGGTGAAGAGGCGTATCGAACCGGAGTGCTCAACCACTACGTGCCCGCTGATCAGCTTGAGAACGCCACCCGAGACCTCTGCCAGAAGATCATCAACAGCCCGCCCATGATCCAGTGGATCGGCAAGCGTATCATGCGCCGCGCGGTCGACACGAACCTGCAGACGGTCCAGGACCTCTGTGCCAATGCCGCGGGCATCCTGAACGGCTCAGAGGACTCCAGAGAGGCGCGGGACGCTTTCTTTGGTAAACGAGCGCCGGTCTTCAAGGGGCGCTGATCACACGTAAACCAAGTGTCCTGAGTCGGAGGCTCGTTTAACAATCGTGAACAGGCACTTGTCATGCTGAACGCAGTGAAGCATCCAGCGGGGAGGCGTCCCCACCCCAGATTCCTCGCTAACGCTCGGAATGACATTTCCAACGTACTTTGGGGACACCACACTAGTAGATCTCCCTCTCATAATGGAGAGGGCTTACTCAAAGGAGCTAATAATGGCCACCCAACTTGAAAAGGTAGACTACCTTCTCTATGAACCAGAGGACAATGGCATCCTCTGGATAAAGCTGAACCGTCCTGACCGGCTGAACGCGCTTGCCGTGCCGGTCGCTCTACAAAAGATTGGTGAGTACATGCGGGCAGGAGATGCCGACCCCAATATTCGGGTCATCGTCATCACTGGTGTTGGCCGCGCGTTCTGCGCCGGCGCCGATCTCAGAGCCGGAGAAGGTGGCGAGGGCCGGGAGCGTCGTGTGGGGCCCGACAGCAGCCGTGAGAACTTCACGCACGGCCTCTACCCTTTGTTTGATGCCATTTCAGAGATTCAGAAACCAACCATTGCCATGGTGAACGGCGCGGCCGTGGGTATGGGCATGGACATTGCCCTCCGCTGCGACATCCGCATGGGGTGTCCGGATACTCGGTTCTTCACCTACCAGAATGCCGGACAAATCATTGAGAACGGCGGCATGTACTGGGTGCCCAAGCTGGCCGGGCTGGGCAACGCCCTGGAGCTTCTCTTCACGGGCGGTTTTCTCTGGGGCGAGGACGCCTATCGCATGGGCATGCTGAACCACTATGTCCCCACAGAGAAGCTGGAAGAAGAAACGCGGGCGCTCTGCCAAAAGATCATCAACAGCCCGCCCATGATCCAGTGGATCGGCAAGCGTATCATGCGCCGTGCGCTGGACTCGAACATCCAGACGGTGCAGGACCTCTGCGCAAACGCCGCCAGCATCCTGGGTGGGTCCGAGGACTCCAAGGAAGCGCGTGACGCCTTCTTTGGCAAACGGACACCGGTCTTCAAAGGACGCTAATCCTTCGGCATGGTTGGAGAGAGGCCTCTTGCTGTCCCTATGCCCCTTGGATAAGGTTGCCGCTGGCTCTCATTTGCTGCCTGCGCTTGACGTGGTTTCTCGTTGCAATGACGCCTGCTCCCAACTATACTAAAGCTGCCATGTGCCGAAGTGGCGGAACGGCAGACGCGCTACGTTCAGGGCGTAGTGTCCTTACGGGCGTGTGGGTTCAAATCCCACCTTCGGCACCACAGACCCCCATGCGCTAGTAGCTCAGTTGGATAGAGCGCAGCCCTGCGAAGGCTGAGGTCGTGGGTTCGAGCCCCGCCTAGCGCACTTTTCCACCCTGGTTGCCAGCCCCCTTCACCTTCCCAGGCTGTCTTCGCTCACACCCTGGCGCCAGAGAGCGCTGATCCCGTTTGCTGTGCTCTACCGCGGGTCTTCCACCATCACAAAGCATTCCTGATCCGCGGCGGCGACAGCACTGACCGCAGAGCATGGACCACACCACTGCTGGTTCTAGTCCATCGCGCGGGGACCGACTTCCTACCCCACCCCACCACCAACATGCGATTGCCCTGCCTGAATTTCAGGTTCTGATACTGGCACTTGACCATTGGATGTATATTATTCTAATAGGTCTGATTCAATGCTTAAAGATTTTTGATTAGTGAGTCCGAAATGCATCGAACTGGTGTGAGACAGACCAAGGAGGCGATATGCCGAACACGTAAAGCTGTGGCGGGGTTCTAAGCGCCACGTGGTTAAGGAATTGCGCCAATCAAGCCGAGTTTGTTTCAGAAAGCAAGGAGGCCAGCATGTCGAATCACGGAGCGAGGCTACTTCAAGTGGTGTTGCCGCTCGCGGCCATTCTCATGACTGCGTGCGCTTCAAATGCGCCGGCGCCCGTGCCTGCGGATCGGCAGGCTGAAGAAAAGCCGCAGTACGGCGGCGTATTCGTCAACTATAGCATTGCTGCGGATCCGCCTTCTTTAGACTTGCACAAAGAGAACGTGTTCAACCTCGTGCGCGCCATCGGCAGCGGGTTTGATACCATCATCCGATACGATCCGTTCGACCGGGACAAATTCGTGCCTGACCTTGCTGAGAAGTGGGAGGTCACCCCCGATGGTAAAACCATTACCTTCCATATTCGCAAAGGCGCTAAATTCCACAGTGGAGATGCTCTGACCGCTGCTGACGTGAAGTTCACCCTGGATAGGATCCGCGGCGCCATCAAAGAGGGACCAGGGGCCTTGCCAAATGCTTCTCGCAAAGACCTCCTGTCGTCGATTGACAGCATCGAGACGCCGGATGACAACACCCTCATTCTGAAACTGTCTTACGCTCAAGCATCCCTCTTGGAGCTTTTGGCCAATGGTTTCAACTCTATCTACAGCAAGACGTGGATGGCGGCTGGCCATGACCCTCTCAAAGAACTCAACGGCACCGGTCCTTTCAAGCTAAAGGAATATATCCGCGGCACCAGCATTGAACTGGTCAAGAACGAGAACTACTGGAATAAGGGATTGCCTTATCTTGACGGGGTAAAGACCTTCATCGTTCCCGACCAGAATACCGCGATCGCTGCGCTTCGCACCGGCCAAATGATGCGCTACGCCCTCACTCCTAACGACGAAGACGCATTGCGACCGCTTATTGAAAAAGGTGAAGTGCCGCTCAAGCTTGTCACCGCGCCTCGCGGGCAGTCCGGCGCCCAGTTTTTTGTGAACGTGAATAAAAAGCCATACGACGACCTGCGGGTCCGTCAAGCCATCACCATGGCGGTGGATCGCAACGACTTCATCAAAATAGCCGGACGGGCAGGCACCGTCGTCTCGGGTTGGCTCATTCCGGGCAGTTATTGGGCGCTTCCTGATGGGGAACTTGAGAAGATAATCGGGTATAAGAAGGACAAGACAGCGGAGCGGGCCGAGGCCAAGAAGCTCCTCACTGAGGCAGGTTTTCCCAATGGGTTCACTGTTAAGGGGATGGTCCGCAACGAGCAAAGCTCAGTGGACGCGGCAATTCGCTGGGCAGACCAGCTGAGCAAAGTCGGCATCAAAATGGAGATCGAGGCCACGGACGTTGCGGTCAATTATGACAGGTTCGCCAAGGGAGACTTTAACATGTCGTCCTTTGCAGCAACCACTGGCACCTCGCCAGACCCAGACACGTTTTACGGTCAATTTTTCCTCTGTGGCTCCCCGCGCAATTACAGCGGCTGGTGTGACCAGAAGTTTGAGGGCCTCTACAAGAAACAGTCAGCGACATTGGATGCCGCTGAACGCAAAAAGACCGCTTGGGAGCTTGAAAAGTACGTGTTAGATCAAGCCACCACCCTGCCATTGGGCTATGCGAACCCTTCCGTGTTTGCAATAAGCACCAAACTCCATGGTTGGGTCCCGCAATACGATGAGTCCAATCACTCCCGTTTCGACACGGCCTGGTTAGCCAAGTAACTGCTTTACTGCCAAAAGGCAACAAGGGCCTTCCTCTTTAGGAAGGCCCTTTCATTTCCCAACGTTGTGCCTGCCGGGTGAACCCTACCCGTTTCGGTAACATTTTAGGTGAGTCAACATGCAGAGCTAACGTCATGGGTCGTTTCCGTGTATAATCGTTCTCATCTATCGCTCACTCTTCACGAGAAAGGAAAACCCATATGGCGTACGAAACGGTAAAGGTCGACCGAGACGGTCACATAGCGACGATTACGCTGAACCGTCCCGAGATGCTCAATGCGCTTAACACGCAGATCACCCTGGACTTTCACGCTGCCCTCGACGAGATAGCGGCCGACGAAGATATCCGGGTGGTAATTCTCACCGGTGAAGGACGAGGGTTCTGCAGCGGCGCCGATCTGAGCGGCAGAGGCAGTCCACCGGCGGCCGGCGACGAGTCTGCGCGGACTGCGCAGCGGGAGCGCGTGCGGCAAAACATTCAGGGCCACGGCATCACCGATCTCGCCGTCAAAATGCGGGACATACCCCAACCCATCGTCGGCGCAATTAATGGCGTAGCGGTGGGCGCGGGGCTCGCCGTCGCACTCTCCTGCGACATACGGGTCGCCTCAGATCTGGCGAGGTTCGCGAGTATCTTCATCAAACGCTCCATCATGCCAGACACCGGCACTTCGTCGTTGCTACCGCAACTGGTCGGCCCCGGCATTGCGTCTGAGATGACCCTCACGGGCACCATTTATGATGCTCAATGGGCACTGGACAAAGGGCTGGTGAACAAGGTCGTTCCCCATGACCAGCTCATGGAGGAAGCTCGCGCCTACGCCGATCTCATCGCGGGCAACCCACCCATTGCCGTGCGGTTGACCAAGCGGCTAGTCCGGCGCGGCATGAATGCCGGCCTGGAACAAGCCGTCAACAATGAGAGTGTTTATAACAATGTCGCCGGCCAGACCGAGGACAGCCGCGAAGCGGTTAGGGCTTTCCTGGAGAAGCGTCAGCCAACCTTCCAGGGCCGTTAGTCTTCATCTCCATTGCCTGGTGCATAAAAAGAGTTAAAACGGTCATTAGGGGATCGTAGATTCAGGCGTCTGGGATGCACTCGTTGTGTCCCAGACGTTTTCTTTTCTGGAGCCAAGGTTACGGCTTACCACAAAGAGCATGATAAGGCCGACGGTTACCCCAAACCAGAGGGTGCTGAGACGGATGAGCAGCGCCGACATGACCGCCAAGTCCTTGGGCATTCCAAGAAGCACTTGGGTCATGCCCGTGATCCCGCCTTCTGCTGCACCCAGTCCGCCAGGGAGCAACAACAGCGATCCTCCCAGAGATGCCACTGCCAGAATGGAGGCAGCCTTCATCACCATAACTGCGCCCTCTGCCTGTCCCAAACCCAACAGCACCAGATAGAAGGCAAAGCATTCCCCTGACCATGAGACAAACCCCAGCACCACGCCAAAGAGCAAGTTTTTGGGACTGAATATCGTCCTTGAGCTCGCATAGAATTCTCTCAAGTGCACGGTGCGCCTCGAAATCCAGGGGAGTCGGGCTGCTATCCCAAACATGATCTCGGCCAGAGGTGGCGTCCACGCGACCACCAGCAAAGCAAGGGCTAGACACAGCACCAAACCTATAATTTGCCACCCAACTTGGAAGAGTATCAGTCCCCCAGATGCAAGAAGCACCATCGCCAGGCCATCCGTCAGGCGCTCTGCCACAATAACAGGCGCTGAGCGAAAGAACGGTGTGCCGGTGTACTCCCGCAGGAAGTAGCTCTTGAGCCATTCTCCCACTTTCCCCGGAGTGACAACCATCGCAAGGCCAGAGAAGAAAATGGCAAAACTAAGCCACCAAGAGAGTCGCTGGACGCCTATTTGGCCGAGGTAGTAATGCCATTTCAGGAAACGGAGCCCGTAATTCAGGAGCGTCAATCCCAGAATGGCGGGCAACAGACCCCACTGAAAGGTCAGGAACGCCGCGGCAAGTTTGGAGGCGTCCGCATAAAGAGAGAGGGCAACAAAAACCGCGATCCCAAAAAGCAACGAAAGGAGAAACTTCGCCTTAAGAGAGCCCGACAAGCTAACTTAACCTAACCTAAACGACAACAACCACAGACAAGACAGCGGTGGGGAGACCAGCACGCCGAGGATTTATACGGCTGCGGCGTGCTCAGGAAGCAACCACTTAGTCCCGTAGGTTCGCAGCGCCTCCACCACCTCGAGCGCATCCTCGCCTTTGTTGGTGAGGGAGTACTCTACTCTTGGAGGTATCTCGTTGAAGCTCGCCCTTGTCAGCAAGCATTCACGCTCTAACTCGCGCAGGCGGGCAGTGAGCATACTCGGGCTGATGCCTTCCCCTGTCTTCGCCAGATCGGAAAAACGTCTGGGGCCTTCGGAGAGGTCTCTAAGCACTATCAGTGTCCATTTATCTCCCAGCAGCTTTGCCGCCTCAGCAACAGGGCATATCTCTCCAGTCATATCAACTCCTTCCAGGAGTAAAACGGCTATCGTTTGAAGTAATACCCAATTCAGTATACCAAATCAGGATGGAGGCTGCTTGGGCTGCCCCTACCGCATATTGCTGCGCCTGATTAGACTTGACAATGGACCACAAGGGTATTATACATTGCATCACAACATCTTATGGGAGGAAGAAAAGCCATGCCATACGAGAACCTTATCTTCGAGAAAAAGGACCGCATCGCGACGGTCACTCTCAATAGGCCCGAATACCTCAACGCCTTTTCCCCTGGGATGGGCGGCGACATCGCAGACGTCTTTGACGAGATCGCCGGCGACGACGAAATCCTGGTCACCATCCTCACAGGCGCCGGTCGAGGGTTCAGCGCGGGAGCATTCGTCCGAGACCCCAACACCCACGCCGTGAACAGCGCCGGCGATGGGCTTCGAAATCGTGCCGGCAGAGGCTCCTTCCCCTGGGAGCACCCGAAACCCATCATTGCCGCCGTGAACGGGCCGGCATACGGCGCAGGCCTCAACCTGGTCCTCGCCTGCGACATCATCCTGGCCGCCCCGGAAGCGCGCTTCTGCTTCCCTATGGCACGGCTGGGCATCCTGCCGGCATGGCCAGGCGCTCCCGCCCTCGCGCTCTTCGTGGGGAAGGCCAAGGCGGCGGAGATGACCCTCATGGCACGACCTGTCGATGGCGAGGACGCCTACAAATGGGGGCTGGCGAATAAGTGCGTGCCCCTGAGTGAGCTGATGGACGAAGCCCGCTCCTGGGCGCAGGAGATCGCTGGGTTGGCCCCGCTGTCCACAAAACTGATAAAGGACGACCTACGGGAGAGTTATGAGGGCCACTTCAACCGTGGCGCAAACCGCCTGCGGTTCATGACCCTGGGCATGACTGAAGACCGTGAGGAAGGCCACCGCGCGTGGCGTGAGAAGCGAGCCCCTGTGTTCAAGGGCCGGTAAAGCGCATTTACGCGATACTGTGAAGTGGGCTGGTCAGATGACCAGCCCACTTGGTTTTGGAGACCGTTGCCAAGCAGGTGATCCGTATCGTTCGGACGTGATGGGACACGATGACTAGCACTTACTTGCAAAAAACGCGCTCGCTATGACGGGGTACGAGCACGAAGTGGCAGGCGAATCTCGAACTCTATGTCATTGAGCTTCCCGCGAAGATAGCCTTCGTCCTGTTCAGCAATTTCTCTGTGACCGTAGTCAAACTCTTTGTGATGATTGGGGCACAGAACGACAAGATTACCGAGCACGCTCTTGCCACCTCGGCTCACCGGTTCAATATGGGCAACCTCGGTATAATGACCGCCGTCTTTCTTACGTATCCTCACCCCGCATCCAGGGAACTGACAGCGAAATTCAGCCGTCTGCTTTAGAACTCTGATCAATCGTGAATCACGCCGTATCATTAACTCCATAAGCGCTTTCCTCCTTTTTGGCGAAACTCCAGCCATGTGCTCATTGAGTTGTCTGAGCAGTTCGAGGAGTGGCAAATCAGTGTGAGCCTCGTCCGGCGTTAAATCCTCTTTGGCTAGCCACATCGAGGCGATTTCACGAGTAACGGGTAACCATCCCGGCCGCAGGTTCACCTGTAACCTGTCAGGTTTAGGTAAATTCAGTTTTTGCAGTGGCCGTGACTTATAAGCCAGGCAGTACCCTGATGTAGAACTATTGAGATAATAAGACTCACTTTCATCCAAGTAACCAAAGAATTGAATAAGCTTATTTCTCAGTTCCTGCTTGGTGTCGTACTGAAAACTGTCAACGCTCGTCACTTCAGTCCTCCAAACCAAGGACTGACTGGGAGTTTCATACCAGTACAATAAATCACCTACCATCAGCCCAGAAAAGGGTGGAAGACGTATCTTCCAGCAATTGTATTCAGTAAGGTTCGCCATCTCTTCCGTTTTTGTTGGTAGCTTGTAACGACGAGTTGTGATCCAAGCCATTCGTACACCTTCACTGACGCCCTGCTATCCGAAGACGACAGGCCGGGTTAGCGCCCGACGTTGGTACCCCTGCCCCAGCTTGCCCCAGTCCGTCTGCATCATCTGGCGGATGCGGCGCTTGCCTACAAAGGCCATCCTCTAGGCAGGGCTTAGGCGGAGGTGCGCTGCCACCGGCAGTTCCAGCATGTCGCTCCGCAGCAGTCGTGTAGAGAAGAAAAGAACTTCGAGGTTTTCTATCTCCCCCGTCTCTGGATTCAACCTGGCGATGACCTCGTCGCCCAACTCCTCAGACTCCTGCTCGGCATAAGGCGCTCTCTTGCTGATGTAAAGAGTGTCGGACTCGCGGTCATACCTAAAGGTCAGCTTCTCGCCCATACTATCTCTCCTCCCGCCAGCTTCCTAGCCAAATATGCAGTGACAATCCAGCGCCGAGGACTTGCTCCACTCTCAGTCAATACAACTACCACGACATATTTGCCACCGCGCACGCCATTGTACCATCGGCTGAACAGGTAGGCATTCCCAACTCGGGCGCTCCGCACAATTCGGTCAGGAACAGCCAAAGTCTCTTCGATCTGCCCTCTAAACTCCGGGAACAAATCGGGGTGCTGACCTGCGATATGAATTTCTCGTTCTTGCGTCAGTTCAATGTCACCGCCCAAGTACGGGCAAAGAAAGTAGGATGCCATCAGCTTTTCCAGTGTGGTTCTTTAGCGAAAGCTGGTATCCGCCGACACAGTTCGCCTAGTACCGCTCCCAGAGCTTGCCCCAGTCCGTTTGCATCATCTGGCGGATGCGGCGCTTGCCGATGAGGTTGTACCAGTAGCCGTTGTGGTAGAGGTTTGAGGCGAAGTACGCCCAGGGAACCAGGAAGGAGCGCAGCAGGAGGTTCTCAAGGGGCTTCAGGGGACCCCAGTAGATGAGCTTCTGCCCCTTGCTCGCCAGGGTGTTCTCACTGCTGCTGAAGCGCCAGTCCACGGCGCTGATATCCTCGCCCACTACATCGACCTCCCGGGGGTCGCCGCAGCCGAGGCCGCGCTCATGGGCAAGGCGGATGAACTTGATGGAGAGCGGGTCAAAGCCCATCATCTTGGCGGCAATGGCGTCCACCGCGACCGGATCTGCGCCTGCCAGGAAGGTGTTCTTCACATGGGGACGCATGGCGCGCGGACCCGGCCCGTCGCCGGCAAAGGTGCCGTCGGTCAGGGCAAACACGCCGGGATGGATCTCCCGCTGAATCGTCAGCAGGTCCACCAGGGTCTCGTGAATGACCGAATGGGTCCAGTGCCGCTCATAGTTCAGCAGTCCGCCGAAGGCGTTCTTCATGGCGCCGGTGATGGTGGTGAAAACGTGGGTCTTCATGGTTGGCAGGTGAAGGACATTCTTCCCCGGAAAGATGGCCGGAATGCTGATGCCCTGCGGATAGACCTTGTCCAGGACCAGGAGCGGGCTCTTGGGCTCATACGGCACCCAGGGAACGCCGGGATCGTTCAGGTGAACGCTTTGCAAACCGTACTTGTCCAGCACCTGCTTGTGTTTGTTATTGGCCTCGCCCTCATGGGAGTCCACCACAACCGTGCCGTTCTGGGCAGGGATGATGCCTTTCCCCGCGGGCTCGCCGTAGCCCATGGCTTGCAGGGCACGGATGGCGCCCTCAAGCTGCCAGGGCGTGGTGGAACATGCGGGGAAGAAGTGCTGCCAGGAGATGTTGATCTTGAGAAGCGTCGCGGCTTCTTTCGGCATGTGGTCGGCAAAGTTGGCCAGGGTGAGGGCGCGCTGGATGTCCTCCAGGACGCTCTCCGGCCGGGTGTAGACCACGGCGACCTTGGAGGTCTTGGGGCGATGCGACGCTCCAATGGCGGCTTGCTGCTGGGCGACCGGCAATTCCTGACGCTCACTCGTAATGGTCAAGGTTGTACCTCTCGTCGGATGGCCCTGCCTGTCTGGCTAGCGAAATCATTATACGTCTCCGAACAAATGAGTGTCTATCGAGCGTGGGAAAACCCTCTCCCTTGAGGGACCGAAGGTGGTGAGCTCATCGAGTTCATCGAGTCTGAGGACTCTTCAGAGTCTGAACGGCTCATCGAGTCTGAGGACTCTTCAGAGTCTGAACGACCTGAGACTCTCAGATCGAAGATCCCGCAGGGGGGTCGAACGACTTGCGTACCAGAGGGAAGGGTGAGTTCCTGCCCTGCGCTCGTGTCATTCTGAGCGACCATCGGGAGCGAAGAATCTGGGCAGACGAGAGCTTTCACCCTCCCTCTCACTCCCTCCCCTCAAGGGAGGGAGAAAACCCCCTCGCCCTTGACGGGACCGAAGGTGGTGAGCGTCGTCCTGAGGCCCTCGAAGGGCTTGCGTACCAGAGGGAAGGGTGAGTTCCTGCCTTGCGCTCGTGTTATTCTGAGCGACCATCGGGAGCGAAGAATCTGGGCAGGGTGAAATGAGCTGCTACCGGGCCATTCACCCTCCCTCTAACTCCCTGGGATGTAGGATACAATGGCGTAACGGGTAGGATGGTCCGGATCGTCAGCTGGCCTTCGTCATATACTACTACTTCCTCAACGAGGAGGCGCAGTAGCTCTCGTTGTT
>Ga0082335_1005638_pt1 | contig 17049 bp, 19 predicted proteins | sample Subgrocontami58m_FD_72375 | JGI IMG/M metagenome (GOLD analysis project Ga0082335, IMG submission 72375) | Subsurface groundwater microbial communities from S. Glens Falls, New York, USA - GMW37 contaminated, 5.8 m (SPADES assembly) (version 2) ... | reverse complement strand
AACCGCCGACGACAAATAATTATCCATTGCGCGCGTTGATCGTCGCCGTTGCCAAACAAGAACCAAGCGGTAGAACGCGGGAGTGGCTCGGTGATGTTCAAAATAAAAAGTGAACAGTGATCAGTTCATCCTTCATCCTTCCTAATTCATCCCTCACATGAAACTCGCCGTCCTCGCTGACATTCACGCCAACTATCCCGCGCTGTGCGCCGTAACGCAACATATCGAATCGTGGAATCCCGATCGCGTCATCGTCGCCGGCGACGTTGTGAATCGCGGACCCAAACCGTTAGAATGTTGGCAGTTCGTCGAAGAAAAAAAGGAAACGCGTGGCTGGCGACTCGTGCGCGGCAACCATGAAGATTATGTGTTGACTCATAAGAATCCGAATCGCAGTCGCGATCCAATTGATCAAGCGATTGCCCAAAGTTCATTTTGGACCTACAACAAACTCGGTGACGCGGTCAACACGCTAGAGACTTTGCCCGATACGTTGAGCCTCTATTCGTCGCGCGGCGAAATACGAATCACTCACGCTTCTATGCAGGGAAACCGCGTCGGCATTTATCCGTGGATGAATGACGACGAGATAAAAAAATTGATTGGCGATCCGCCGTCACTCTTTTGCGTGGGTCACACCCACATCCCGCTCGTGCGCCGACTCAACGGAACAATGGTGGTCAACGTGGGCTCGGCCGGGTTGCCATTCGACGGCGACCCCTGCGTGAGTTACGCTCAGATCACATCCGATCATAGTGAGTGGAATGTTGAAATCATCCGTCTTGATTATGACCGAGCGCAAGCCGAGCGCGATCATTTTGAAACGGGTTACAACGAAGAGGGCGGCGCTTTAGCGAAGTTGGTGATCGAAGAATTGCGTAGCGCGAAGTCGGCGATCTTTCAGTGGTCGGAGAAATACGAGAAGGCAGTGAGGGCAGGAGAGATCGGGATGGACGAGTCGGTGAGGAAGTTCTTGGAAGAAAGAGGTATACAAGTAGACAAGTAAACACATATCTACTTGTATACCTGTCTACCTGTTTACTTATCTACATCTAACTCAAAAACGGATTCGTCTCCCTCTCTTCTCCAATCGTCGTCGGCTCGCCATGACCTGAATACACAATCGTTGAGTCAGGCAACGTGAGCAGTTGCGTTTGGATGCTTGAGATCAGTTGCTCGTAATTGCCGCCGGGCAAATCGGTGCGCCCGATGCTTCCTTGAAACAACACATCACCGCTAAAGATCACACCGTCATCCTTTTGATAAAACGCAACGTGACCTTGCGTGTGACCAGGCACATAGCGAACTTCAAACTTCAAATCTCCAATCTGTAAGGGCGCATCGCCGTGCGCCCCGTTCTGTAAGGGCGAAGCATCCCGCTCCGCTTCGCTACGGGGACTATCGTGCTTCGCCCTTACAACATAATCTTCCAACTTAATTGTCGGCTCGGGCGGCTCGTCAATATCCAACCCAAACAATTTTGCGCCGCCGCGCATTTTGTAGAGCGGCATTTCTTTTGAGTGTAAGGCCACCGGGATATTAAGAGTCCGCACCAAACCCGCCACGCCACCGATATGATCGAAATGCGAGTGCGTTAACCACACCGCGCGCACCTTCGCCTTCATCTTCTCTGCGCGATCAATAATCAAGTGCGCGTCCCAACCGGGGTCAACGACAATCGCTTCGCGCGTGGCGGCATCCACCACGATATAGCAATTCGTTCCAACAGGTCCTAAAGACAAACAAGAAATTTCAAGTTTCACATTCACCTCTTCACCCCTTCCCCTTTTTCTTTTTAGCAGGCTTGCCGCGAATCTTTTCCCACAACCACGTCCCGATCTCTTTGGCGAGCGGGAAACCTAATACCGTTCCTATGCCGCCGCCCGCAAAACCGATCACGCCCACCATGCGCGCCACGCCAAGCGGCAGAAAAATATACTTGCTCACTTCCAGATCAAAGTCGCGCACCCACAACGGTTTGTTGAGAGTCTCGCCGCTTTGCTTCGGCACGTAACGCAGTTGCAAAAGAATCTTAAACGTCTTCACGCCGTCGCTCTCCGGGTTCACCGTCCAGATCCATTTCACATCCTGCCCTTGCGTCAGCGGTTGTTCCCACGCGCCGGCGTGATCAATTTTAAATCCCGCCGACTCGAGCGTCGCAATCGCCGTCACGTTGTGTGTGTCATAAAGATTCTCGATTTTGATCGGGTCGCTTACCACTTGCCCGCCCGAAGGTTTCGCCGTTGGTGTGAGGTATGTGCCATCAGGCGAAACAACAAGTGTGAGTGTGATGGATGGCGTGTCGCCCAAATAGATTCGTGATGGATACTGCAACTCGATCACGCGCGACTCGGGCGGGCGCACGGTGACGCCGCCACCCCCTTGCGGCTCCTTCGTCGGGGTCGCCGCCGATGGCTGCGTGGGCTGTGCCGTTGCCGCCGGGGGTTGTGTGGGTTTAGGCGCTTGAGTCGCTACAGGTGCAGCCGTGGGTTGTGGCGCTTGTGTAGGTTTGGGTGCTTCAGTCGTCGGCGTGGCGCACGCGCCCAACAAAATGCTGCACACAAAAATTAAAGGCAGCGCGCGCGTTGTCCGCTTCCGCTTGCGGCGAGTCGCATCCACCATCCCCATCAACAAAACAGGCAGCGCGTTACGCTGAGGCAGTTCCATATCCTGCGGCGAAATGTTTTGCCGATTCACTTTCAGCGGACTCGGCAAGAAGGAATAGATCAACGCCGCCAGCGACAGAACAAGAATGATCAAACTGATGATGCCAATGATGCGTCGTGTGTTCATAGCTCACATCCTCCTGTTGAAAAAAGTATAACACCAACAATGAACAATGAGAGAATGAACAATGAACAAAAAATCACCCCTTCATCCCCTTCACCCCCTTCACAAACATATAGACATTCTGCCTTCTGTGATGGTATAACCTTACAGTTCTATGCCCCGCCTTAAATCTGATTTATACGAATCACTCTACGCCGGTTTCAACGCGCCGATCTCACGTTTCGATTGCGGCAAAATGTGCGCGCCACACAATGGCGGCGAACCCGTATGCTGCAACACCCAGTTCGCCATCCCCGTCAGCACTATCGAAGAGTGGACGTTTCTTAAATCGCGCAGCGAGATGTGGCATTCTTACAAACCGCGCGATGAAGCCGAGCGCAAAGTGAAAGAGGCTTTGCCGCGCTACTGTAAGATGATGGAATGTAACGGCGCATCTCGCTGCGAGCGCGACAACCGTGCTTTATCGTGTCGCGCCTTTCCGTTCTTCCCGTATGTCACGAAGGAATACGAGTTTGTGGGTCTGACGTATTACTGGACATTTGAAGAAACATGTTGGGTGATCAGCAACTTGCAGGTTGTGGACAAAGGATTCGTGTCTGAGTTCATTAGCACGTTTGACTACATCTTTCGCAAGGTAGCAGACGAACTGGAAATCTTCCGTGACCATTCCGCTTCAATGCGGCGAGTCTTTTCACGGCGCGGCACCCGCATCCCGCTCATTGGACGCGATGCAAATTATTATGAGGTGCTACCAAAGACAGGGGAGATACAACCGACGAAGGTTGAGGCGTTCGAGAAGTTTGGAGTTTACAAAACCACGTAATCCGTATTGCGTATTCCGTAAGAGGTAAGAGGATACGCAACACGAAATACGCAATACGCTAAAGGTCGAATTCATGTCTCAAGATAAACTCGTTGTTGTCGGCGCACGCGAACACAATTTAAAAAACATCACCGTCGAGATTCCCCGCGATCAGCTGGTGGTCATCACCGGTTTATCGGGGTCGGGCAAGTCGTCGCTCGCCTTCGACACCATCTTCGCCGAAGGACAACGGCGCTATGTTGAAAGCTTGTCGGCTTACGCCCGACAATTTTTGGGGCAACTCGAAAAACCCGACGTGGATCGCATTGACGGTTTAAGCCCGGCGGTCGCCATTGATCAAAAGAGCGTCAGCAACAATCCGCGCTCAACGGTTGGAACTGTCACCGAAATTTATGATTACATGCGTTTGCTCTATGCCCGCATCGGCATCCCTCACTGCCCCAAGTGCGGGCGCGAAGTGCAGCGACAATCGGCGCAGCAAATTGTAGATTCGATCATGACTCTACCCGGCGGAACAAAGTTCATGATCCTCTCGCCGATCGTGCGAGATCGCAAAGGTCATCATCAAACTGTCTTTGAAGAGATTCGCAAAGCGGGCTACTCGCGTGTGCGCGTCAACGGCGCAGTGCGCGATGTAGAAGAAGAGATCGAACTCGACCGCTACAAGATGCACACGATTGAAGCGGTCGTGGATCGTTTGGTCGTTAAAACCAAAAGTGACGGCGCGGATGAATACAAAGACTTCACCTCGCGCTTGACCGATTCGGTTGAGACCGCGCTGCGCTTGAGTGGCGGCACCACCGTGATCGCCCGCTTCACCACCAAAGAGCAAACCGAAGATCAACTTTACTCCGAACACTTCTCTTGTCCATTCGACGGCACGAGTCTGCCGGAGATCGAACCACGCACCTTCTCGTTCAACAATCCGCACGGCGCGTGTCCAACCTGCCAGGGTCTCGGAACGAAAATGGAGATCGATCCTGATCTGATCGTCCCGGATAAAAGTCTGTCTATCGAAGAGGGCGTGATTGCCGTGATGGAATGGCGCAGCGCCGAAGAGGGCGGCGGTTACTATTGGCAAATGCTCGAAGCCACCGCGAAGCATTTTAAAATCGATCTCGACAAACCTTTCGGTCAATTGAACGCCGAGCAACAACGAATCATTTTGTACGGCTCAAGCGGCGAGAAAATTAAAGTGCATTACACTACGCGCGACGGACGCCAAGCAAAATGGGAAACAGAATTTGAAGGCGTGATCGGCAACCTCAAACGCCGTTACAGCGAAACCACTTCCGATTACATCCGCGAAAAAATTGAAGAGTTCATGCGCCACTCGTCATGCGATACGTGCGGCGGCTTGCGTTTGCGCCCCGAAGCGCTGGCGGTCACTATCCAAGATATTAATATTGTGAAAGTGACTGAGCTGCCCGTTAAGAAAGTTTTGGAATGGGCTGACACTTTGCGAGCAGGCAAGAAGAAAAACGGTGACGCCGACTCCGCCGCATCACCCTTGAGCCAAAAAGAAACTTTGATCGCCACGCCCATCCTCAAAGAGCTTCGCTCTCGTTTGCAATTTATGGTGGATGTAGGACTCGACTACCTCACCTTGAGTCGCACGGCGGCGACTCTGTCCGGCGGCGAAGCGCAACGCATTCGGCTCGCTACGCAAATCGGATCGCAACTCACGGGCGTGTTGTATGTTCTCGATGAACCTTCCATCGGTTTGCATCAACGCGACAACGCTCAACTAATCAAAACGCTGCAACGCTTGCGCGATCTTGGCAACACGGTTTTAGTCGTCGAACATGATGATGAAACGATGTTCTCCGCCGATTGGATCGTCGATCTCGGACTCGGCGCGGGCGCCAACGGCGGTTACTTGATCGCCGAAGGCACCGTTGACCAGATCATGAAACACAAGAAGTCGATCACCGGCGCGTATCTCTCCGGGCGACAAAAGATTGATGTGCCTGAAACGCGGCGAGCAGGCAACGGAAACTTTTTGACGATACGCGGCGCAAGAGAAAATAATCTCAAAAATATAGATGTGAAGATTCCGCTCGGCAAGTTGGTGTGCATCACGGGCGTGTCGGGTTCGGGCAAGAGTACGTTGCTGGTGGAGATTCTTTATAAAGCGCTGTCGCAAAAACTTCACGGCGCGATGGATAAGCCCGGTTCGTTCAGCAAGATTGATGGGATGCAGCATATTGATAAGATCATCAACATTGATCAATCTCCGATTGGACGGACGCCGCGATCTAACCCTTCCACCTACACCGGCATCTTCGACGAAGTGCGAAACTTATTCGCCGAGTTATCCGAATCGAAAACGCGCGGCTATAAGGCAGGTCGCTACTCCTTCAATGTGAAAGGCGGGCGTTGTGAAGCGTGTCAGGGTCAAGGGCAGATTCAAATTGAGATGCAATTCTTGCCGAATGTGTTTGTGCCGTGCGATGTATGTCACGGCGCGCGCTACAACCGCGAGACTCTGCAAGTGCGCTACAAAGAGAAGAACATCGCCGAAATTTTAGATATGAGTGTTGATGAGGGTATCCCGTTCTTTGAAAACTTCCCTAACATCAAACGTAAACTCGATACACTCGAGTCAGTTGGCTTAGGCTACATCAAACTCGGGCAACCCGCCACCACGCTTTCGGGCGGTGAAGCGCAGCGCGTGAAGCTAAGCAAAGAGCTCTCGAAGCGCGCCAGTGGTCACACGCTTTATGTTTTAGACGAACCCTCCGTCGGTCTGCACGCCGCCGACGTACATCGTTTAACCGATGTAATGCAGCGCTTTGCAGATGAAGGACACACGGTGTTGATCATCGAACACAACATGGACATCATCAAACTTGCCGATCACATCATTGACCTTGGTCCCGAAGGCGGCGACGCTGGTGGAGAAATTGTTGCCGAAGGCACGCCGGAAGAAGTGGCGAAAGTGAAGGGGAGCTATACAGGACAGTATTTGAGGAAGCATTTGAGGAAGTGAGGGAGATAAGGGAAAGAGGGGAAACGTGATACGTGATGCGTGAGAAAATATCTTCAGGCGAAGTAGAGAGTGGAGACAAAAGAAGACCTCGCGGGTTTTGAAAACCCGCGAGGTCTTTTCGATCACTTCCTCAACACCGCATCAAAAAACGCAAAAACTTTTTTCTCGTATTGATCAGGATACACTGTCTTCATTCCAACGTGACCCACATTTGGTTCTTGCCACAATAGTTTCGGTTCGCTCGCGGCATCATACAGAAGTTGAGCAGAATTGATCGGGATGGAGTCGTCGGCTAAACCTTGGATGATCAAAATGGGGCGCGGACTCAGCCGCGCAATGTGATCAACAGGTCGAACCATGTCCACGCTCATCCCGGCTTCACGCTCGGCAAAAAATCTCACCAACGGGCGCAGCGCGGCGACTTTCACCATCGTATCAAGTTGTCCTTCGAGAGTAGCATACGCGCTGTCGGCAACCACCGCGCTGATCTCGTTTCGTTTCGCCGCCGCCATGATAGACACCGCCCCGCCCATCGAACCGCCCCACGCGCCAACTTTTTTCACGTTTGGTTGCGCCAAAGCAAAGTCGAGCGCAGCTTCCGCATCACGCACTTCGTAATAACCAATCGTCGAGAGATCGCCATCGCTCTCGCCGTGCGCGCGAAAATCCCAAGTGACCACGCCATAACCCTGCTTGGCGAAAAATACGTGCATGTTTAAATCTCGCACGCCGTGATAGCCATGCGCCACAAGAATCACTGCGCCGTTCTTAGGGGGCGTATACCACGCCGAGAGTCTCAAGCCATCAACGGTTTTGAAAGTTACATCTTGATAAGCGATCCCAAATTTCGCGGGTGTATCATCTGCCGAATGAATCACACGAGAGGGATGCGGATACCCTAGCGCAGCTTGATAGGTATAAGCAACGATCACTGCCGTGATGCCGATCAGCAACACGCTTGAAGCGAAAATGATCAGGTTGCGCCAGTATTGAAAATTTTTCATGCCTGAGGAGACCTCGCGGGTTTTATCCACTCCGCTTCGCTACGAGACGCTTCGCGAAACCCGCGAGGTCTTTCCGATCCGCGAAATTAAAGTTTTGGTTTTGAACTAGCTGCCTCATCATATCCAAACTCGGCGCGCTCATGAGGATTAGGGCGACGAAGAATAACAGCCAATTAAACGAAGTCGGCAACACCGTGCGAACTGCCTCTACGCCGCCGCCGATCACTTGAATCGAATCTACCATAAAGGTGTAAAGCGCAATCCACACGCCAATAAATGCCAACGACCAAGCGATCTTTCGCGGCGCGAGATGATCGTGGAACACAAGTTGCGTCCCTAAAATGATCATCAGCGTTGAAATTAACATTGGCGCGAGAACCGGTCCCCACCAAGGGAGCGGGATCAAAAATAAAATATCCCAATCGAGCAGCGAGCGCGGCCAGCCGGTCATGGGGATGAGAAAAACGTAATACAAAATATCCCAGATGCCGAAGGCGATGAGGGCGTAACCGAAGCGGGCGCGAATCGTTTTTCCAGCGAGAACGCCAACGGCGAGCAACATGATCAGCGTCGCCGCTTCGCGCACCAATTCGACACGACCAAAATCGAAGATGGTCATCGGCAATGGATTCGGCTGATATGGTTCGAGGCGATCAATCATGACGCGCAAGTAAAAGACCACCGCCGACTCAACCCACGCCATCGCCGCCGCGTAGAGGGCGACGAGCAACCAACGGGCTTTGTCACTCATACATCACTCTTTGACACCCGAAGGGTTTCGGAAACCCTTCGGGTGTAGTTGCGACCAGACGATCTGAATCGCGATCCACACCAAGCGCAAAGCGATGCGCGTGTTGAAGCAAATGTGACGAAGTTGACGACGGATATTTTTTATCATGAGCGAGTTCCTTGTGAACGAAATTCAAACACCAACCATCGTGCTGCCACGCCGGTATATGCGCCGATGAAAGCGGGGATGAGGGCGATAAGGGCGGCAAAGGCATTCGGCTGAGGAGAAAAAGGCGGCGTCACCCCAAGAGCCAGACGGATGACGTAGCTTGAAAAGATTCCACTGCCGATTAGAATCGCCCACCACCACGCCAAGCGTGATTGCAAAAATCCGAAGACGAAGGTGAAGATCAGAATCAGCATAACAGCAGGCTGAACTTCGTCGGCGCGTGAGTCGGCGTAACCGATGAGCAAACCGAGTAGAATGGCAGTGAGCGAAAACAAAAATAATCGCATGATCAGACTCCTTTTGATAGTCAGTATAACAACTGATACAGATGATATAAACTGTTTGAGGACGTTCACCTCTACACTCAAGTGCTTGACGGCTAGTGACCGCTATGACCTACTTAAATCTAATTGATACACATACGCGCGGGCGCTACGATGTCACGCCGCTGTTTAGCGACTACCAAGCGTTTGCAACTCTGGTAGATGATCTCGCGAAGCGTTTTGCGGACGTTGAAATAGATCGTGTCGCCGGGATTGACGCGCTCGGATTCATTGTGGGTGCGGGGTTAGCTTTTCGCCTGCAAAAAGGTTTCATCCCGATTCGAAAAGGTAGCAAACTGCCGACACAAGTTGAGCGCGCCGAGTTTGTAGATTACACCCATAAGCGCAAGGCATTAGAGATCAGAGCAGACGCTATCACGCGCGGTATGAAAGTTTTGATCGTAGATGAATGGATCGAGACCGGCGCGCAGGTGAAGGCGGCGATTGAACTCGTCGAGCGACTCGGTGGCGCCGTTGTGGGTGTGGCAACGATCAATGTAGATGTTAACGAGAACACACGCTCGTTGATGGAAAAATACAACTTCCAGTCACCGACAACTGATCACTCCTCACTATGAACTTACTTATCGTCGAAGACAACGAAAAACTCCGCGCCGCGCTCAAAGCCGGACTCGAGACAAAGGAGATTCACGTCGCGCACGTTTGCGATAGCGGCGAAGACGCGCTCGCCTATTGTTTAGAGTCGCCGCCCGACGTGATCTTGATGGACGTGCAGCTGGCAGGCGAGATGAACGGTATTCAAGCGGCTGTCGCCATCCGCCGCGAGTTCCCGCGCATGCCGCTTGTGTTTTATTCGATCCAAGATGACGACAACTATTACAGGGATTTTCAAAAGTCTGGCATCTTGAGTCATTACGCCTACGTGCGAAAATCAAATTACTTGTTGCCGCAGATGATCGCTCCGCTATTGCACGATGCGCTGCGCGGGCGCAGTTTTATTGACCCGGAAATCGAATCGCGCGTGCAAGAAGTGCGGCACAAAGACGAACAATCGCCGATGGCGCTGCTCGAACCCAATGAGCAAGTGGTAGCCAAGATGTTGGCGCAAGGACTGACCAACGAACAGATCGCCACACGACTCGGATTCAAAGATAAGCGCACCATCAGCCGCACCAACGGACAGATTTATGCGGCGTGGGGACTCGGCGTGAACGCCACCGATGAAAAAGTTGCCCGCACCCGCGCGGCGATCATCGCCCGCGAAGAACGAGTGATCACGTGGGATGAAAATGGAATCGCCAAGGTGATGAATGAAAAGGGAGAATGGGTGGAGAAATGAACAATGACAAATGACGAATGGCAAATGGCGAATGACGAATGGCGAATGACGAATGGCAAATGGCAAATGGCGAATTACCAATTACTAATTACTGATCACTGATGACTGATAACTTTTTTTTAGACTGGTTCACTCTCGCCGTCTCACTCTTCAACACAATACTTTTGTTTTGGTTGGGTCTCACGGTGTTGCTCAACGCCGAGCGGCGCACGATAGGGCTGTTCATCACTAGCGGCACATTGTTGCTCGGCGGCGCGTTCTTCATCAGCCATTCGGCGATTCTCGGAATCGGTTTTTTTGATCTGGGCGAAGCATTTAATTTTTGGCTGCGCCTCGGCTTCATCCCCATCATCGCCATCCCCTTCGCCTGGTACGCCATTATGTTATGGTATGCCGGTTTTTGGGATCGTGAGCAAACAGGGTTGAGAAAAAAACATCGCCTGCGATTGATCGTGATCACGGCGATGAGCGTGGGGATGATCGCCCTCTTCGCTTGGGCGAACCCCATTGCTACCATCACCCTCACCACCCGTTATGATCCAGCGGATGCCGTCTCCATCGGCGGCGTCCCCTTGATCGTGATCTTCTACCCGCTCTACATCGTGCTGTGCATCGCCTCATCGCTCAACGTCTTGCGGCATCCCAATCCTTCACAGCGCATGATGGGCGATCTGGCGCGGCGGCGGGCGCGTCCGTGGCTGGCAGCAACGGCTATCGTTTTATTGATCGTCACACTGTTAGTCACCGCGCTCATGTTGTGGGTCACGTTCTCTGCCAGCCACAGCACCATCGCCGAATTTTATTCATCCATGCTCATCGTCGTCGCCGGGTTCGATCTAATCATCGAGTCATTGATCGGCGTTTCGATTTTATTGGTGGGGCAAGCGATTGTCTCGTACGAAGTGTTCACCGGAAAGACTCTGCCGCGTCATGGACTCGTGCGACAGTGGCGAAGCGCGATCATTTTAGCCATTGGCTTCAGCGCGCTGGTCAGCGCCAGCCTCTCACTTCATCTTCGCCCGATCTACACATTGCTCATCAGCACCTTCGTCATCGCCCTGTTCTCGGCATTGTTCAGTTGGAGATCATTTGCCGAGCGCGAGAGTTACATTCAACGCCTGCGTCCCTTTGTCGCCAGCCAACGACTCTACGAACACTTACTCGCTCACCCCGAATCGCTCGACGACAACACGGCAACAACTTTTCGCGCGTTGTGCGAAGATGTGCTGGATACCAAGTTGGCATGTTTGATTCCGCTAGGGGCGAGCGCGGCGTTGGCAGGAGAGAGTTTGGTGTATCCGCAAAAGGAGCGCGAAGTCTTGCGAAGCACTCTGAGCAGAGCGAGTGAGTATGACTTCGCGCAACGTCTGGAGACGTTGCATTCCGATCAAATTTGTGTGCAAATCGATCCGCAAAAATTTAATGGCGCGTCGTGGGCGGTGCCGTTGTGGAGCGAACGCGGATTGATCGGCGTGTTGTTGTTGGGCGAGAAGAACGGTGGCGGTTTGTATGCCCAAGAAGAAATCGAGATCGCCCGCGCCACCGGCGAGCGGTTGATTGACATGCGCGCCAGCGCAGAAACGGCGCGGCGTTTGCTCACGCTGCAACGTCAACGACTGGCAGAGAGTCAGGTGATGGATCGTCAGACGCGGCGCGTGCTGCACGATGACATTCTGCCAAACATCCACGCGGCGATGTTGATGCTGGACAATGAAAAAAATATCCCGCCCGCCATCACCTCACTCACCAACACCCATCGCCAAATTTCCGATCTGCTGCGCGGCGTGCCGCGCGCCATCACGCTGGACGTAGAGACTCTCGGACTGATCGGCGCGCTGCAAGAGACGATGAAGAATGAGTTGGGCGGCGCCTTTGATTCGGTGATTTGGCAGATCGATCCAAAAACCGAACAACGATCTCAGGGGATGCCGCCGTTGACGGCGGAAGTTTTGTTCTGCGCCGCGCGCGAAGCGATCCGCAATGCGGCGCGTTATGGTCGGGGTGCCGAGTCGGCATCCCCCTTGAATCTCCGCATCGAACTTAATGGGCGCGAGGGGTTGACGATCCTCATCGAGGATGACGGTGTAGGTATTAAATCAAACAGCAATGAGCGCAGCGGTCACGGTCTATCACTTCATCACACCATGATGGCGATTGTGGGCGGATCGTTAAACGTGGAGAGCGAGTCGGCGAAGTTTACGCGGGTGATTCTCACGCTGCCCGAATCAGCGTGATACGTCGTTTTCAAATCTACGCTACAATCGCCCCCGTCATTGCGAGCGTTCTCCGCGAAGCAATCTCGGTTGCATGTTGAGATTGCTTCGTCGCGAAGAACGCTCCTCGCAATGACGCTTGAGTAGTTATAAAATTTTTATCCGCAGATCACCCGAAACGCTTTACAATCTCGCTATGCCTAACAACACCATTCGTGTTCTCATTGCCGATGACGCCGCCGAGTTTCGCCGCTCGGTGCGGATGATGCTCGCCGATGAAAAAAGTTTTGAGATCGTCGGCATTGCCAAAGACGGGCAGGAGGCGGTAGAGATGGCAGAGTATCTCAAGCCCGACGTGGCGGTGATGGATATTAACATGCCGCGCAAAGACGGGCTGACGGCTATCCGCGAAATTGGCAAAGTAAGCCCGCACACGGCGTGTATGATCATGTCATCCGAAGGCGAGAGTGCCTTGTTGAAAAAAGCGATGTCGCTCGGCGTGAAAGAGTATTTGCTCAAGCCGTTCACGCCGGAAGAATTTGTGAGCGCGATCAAAAAGATCGCGGTGAAAGTGAGCGAGGATAAACAGCAGAATGCCGCCGCGCGCGCCGCCGAAGCGGATCGCGACAAATTCCTCATACAGCTCGTCGGCAGTTTTCTGAAAGCGAAACGCACGGATGACGAGGCGCTCAACGCCTATACAGAGTACGTGATGGGCTCAAAGGTCGATCCAAAAACTTTGGCGCAGCTAGCCTACATCTTCCTCTCGCGCAAAGACTGGAAGACTCTGAAAATTATTTGTGAGAAAATGATGGCAAGCGAAAGTCTCAGGACCCCCCCAACAACCCACTCCTAAAAAAACCAACCGCCTGCCCGCCCCATGAGCCAAAAGCCCCCCACCGATTATCGCGCGATCAATTTCACTATGCTTCGCAACATCGTGATCGGATTCGCGGTTGTGATTTTGCTGGTCGGGGCGATCTTCATTCCGTATTCGTACGGCTGGCTCGGACTCGCGGGCGGGTTGACCTGTATCTTTGTCTCGCTCATCCCCATCGGCGCGACGGTGTTGGCGGTGTTGGGGATTGATAAGTTGAGTAAATGGCTCGAAGACAATGACAAATGAACAATGAGACAATGAACAATGACAAAGTTCAAAATCCAAAAACCCAAAATCCAAATAACCTAACCACCCAACAACCTAACCACCTTGTGACACCCCTCGTTGAAAAACTAAAAGATCATTCTCGTTCTCTCGGCTTTGCCTTTTGCGGCATCACTACTCCCAAGCCCCCTCCACACATAACCGAATATGAAAATTGGATCGCCGACGACATGCACGGCGAGATGCACTACATGGCGACCGATCGCGCGCGTGAACGGCGGGCAAATCCAAAATTGATCTTGCCGGAGTGTAAGTCAATTATTGTGGTGGCGTTGCCGTATTCAAACCCTTCGGGTTTTCGAAACCCGAAGGGTTTGGGTAGAGTCGCCGCCTACGCCTGTGGAGACGATTACCACGATGTCATCCCGCCCAAGTTGGCGCAACTGATTCAATGGCTTGAATCGGAAACGGGCAAAAAGATCGCCCACAAAATTTACACCGACACGGGACCTGTATTGGAACGCGAACTCGCTCAACGCGCCGGGTTGGGATGGATCGGCAAGAATACCCTGTTGATCAACCCCAAAGCCGGATCGTATTTCTTGTTGGGCGAAGTGTTAATCGATCTTGACCTGACTCCCGATGAGCCATTCATAACCGATCAGTGCGGCACATGCACACGTTGCATTGATGCTTGCCCAACCGAAGCGATCTTGGATAACCGCGTTTTGGACGCGCGCCAATGTATTTCGTATTTGACGATTGAGGCGAAGGGTTCGATACCGGAAGAATTAAGATCAAATATGAGCGATTGGGTGTTCGGGTGCGATGTATGCCAAGCAGTGTGTCCGTGGAATCGTTTTGCCGATTCGCTGACGCCCGCGCCAGAATTAATGCCGCACCTCGAATCGATCCACCTCATCAATGAAATTTCACTCACGCCGCACGAGTTCAATCTCAAATTTAAGAACAGCCCGATCAAACGATCCAAGCGGCGCGGCTATTTACGGAATGTGGCGGTGGCGCTGGGCAATAGCAACGATCCAACGGAGATACCGACTCTGGAAAAACGGGCGAGTGAGGAAAGCGATCCGTTGGTGAAAGAACATATCGAGTGGGCGATAAACAGTCTACAAAGACCGACGCGGTTTTAGAAACCGCGTCGGTCTGGCGATTACGGTCTCGGCGTTCTTGTCGGCGTAACCAAAATGCTGTTATATGGAATCCGGATCGTGGTGCCGACGGGGATGTTGTTAGGATCGGGCAAGGCTTGTTTATTAGCGTTGATAATATCTATCGAACGCGAATTAAACTTCTCGGCGATCACGCCCAAGATGTCGCCGGCTTTGATGGTGTACGAGATGTAGGTGCCGGGGCGAAGGTTCGTCGGGATAGGTGTGGTCGTCGGCGGCACAAACACAAAATCGGAGGGCGGTATCACCAGCTGTTGACCGATGCTCAGCGTGGTACTCGTCAATTTGTTATAAGCGATCAACGTCTCCACGTCCACGCTAAATTTTTGACCGATAGAAGTAAAGGTATCGCCGGCAACGACGGTATACGTGATCGGTGCGCCGCGCGTCGGCGGCAAAGTTGGCGTGGGCGTGTCACTTGGGACAAACCGTGTGGCGGTTGGGATAACGACGGTGGGCGTGAACGTGGACGTGGGCGTTTGAGTGGCAAACAAAGCCCAGGTGCCGCTCGAAAATTGCACCAGTACGAATCCCGTTCCGCCAACGATGGCGAGAATGATCATCACAATGACCACTCGCCAAAAGATAACTGCGCGTTTGCGTTGATAAACCATTTTTGTGTCTCCCGTAAATAGTATACACGACGAGACAATGAACAATGAGACAATGAAGAATGAACAATTGGAATGAAAATATTTCTTTCTATCAAGTACCATCCTGATCACCGCAATCGCGATCTTATCGAGCATGTCACTCAAGCGTTGCAAACACATAACGTCATTTGCATTGCCCGCGACGTTGAGGCATGGGGCGAGAAAAAATTTGGCTCGGCGGAGTTGATGCACAGGACTTTCAAAGAGATCGACTCCAGTGATATAGTTGTGGTGGAATTAAGCGAGAAGGGCGTGGGCGTGGGGATCGAGGCGGGTTACGCCCGCGCGAAGGGTAAACCGATAGTAACGGTTGCGCGGCGTGGATCGGATGTGTCCGAAACGTTGAAGGGTGTCTCGCGTGAAATGTTTATCTATCAAGATACGAGTGAGTTAGAAAAATTCTTCGGAACGCTGACGGGTTTTTAAAATCAAAAGGAGATCGGATGGCAGAACTTAAAATTGAAAAGTTAGTAGAAGGCAATGGCAAAGCGCCGAAGGCAGGCGACACGGTGGTGGTGCATTACACCGGTTGGCTGTTAGATGGCAAGAAGTTTGACAGTTCGGTAGATCGCAAAGAGCCGTTTGAATTTAAGTTAGGCAAAGGGCAAGTGATCAAAGGTTGGGACGAGGGCGTGGCGGCGATGAAGGTCGGCGATAAAGTTAAACTGACGATCCCGCCCGAACTGGGTTACGGCTCACGCGGCGCGGGCGGCGTCATCCCGCCAAATGCCACGTTGATCTTTGAAATAGAAATGTTGGATATAAAATAACCTGGGCTTATGCACTTTAATCACGAATGTCACGAATATACGAATTTAACGAATAGAGCAGTAAAAAAAGAATTCGTGATATTCGTTCATTCGTGTTATTCGTGATGGAATCAGTTTGTCTTGCGTAAGTCCAGATAAAATAAAAAAGGAGCCCATTATGTTCAAAGAATTTAAAGAGTTCGCTATGCGCGGCAACGTATTGGATCTCGCCATCGGCATCATCATCGGCGGGGCGTTTGGAAAAATCATCACGTCATTCGTCAACGATCTGCTCATGCCGCCGATCGGTTTGTTGTTGGGCAAAGTTGATTTTTCTAGTTTGTATATCAGTTTGTCGGGGCAAGTCTATCCCTCGCTTAAAGCGGCAAAAGAGGCAGGCGCGGCGACGATTAACTATGGATTGTTTCTCAACACCGTTCTCGATTTCATCATCGTTGCCTTCACCGTATTTTTGTTGGTGCGCCAAGTGAATCGTTGGACGGCGAAACCTGCTACCGCTCCGATGACGAAAGATTGCCCTTATTGTTATTCGGCTATCGCCCTCAAAGCAACACGTTGCCCGCACTGCACATCGGAAATTAAGTGAAGTCTTATTTCGTTCAAACTTGGGGATGTCAGATGAACAGCGCGGATTCGCAGCGCGTCGCTTCGGCGTTGGAGAAGATCGGTTATCAGCAAACCGAGACTCTCGACGCGGCAGATGTCATCGTGTTGAACACTTGCGTCGTGCGCCAACAAGCAGAAGAGGCGGCGATCGGCAAGATCACTTGGCTCGCGCCGCACAAAGAACGCAACCCGAATGTGGTGATCAACGTCATGGGCTGCATGGTCGGCATCAAAGGCGGCGATAAGCTCAAGCAAATTTATCCTTACGTGGATGTTTTCTCACCGCCGTCTGAACCCGCGCCGCTTCTCAAATTTTTGG
>Ga0082335_1005637_pt1 | contig 17049 bp, 14 predicted proteins | sample Subgrocontami58m_FD_72375 | JGI IMG/M metagenome (GOLD analysis project Ga0082335, IMG submission 72375) | Subsurface groundwater microbial communities from S. Glens Falls, New York, USA - GMW37 contaminated, 5.8 m (SPADES assembly) (version 2) ... | reverse complement strand
AATGCATAACCGTAAGGCATAGATTAGATGAGGCTTACGTAAAGTTTGGAGCATTGGGTTTTTTGTCATTTGAATTTGTTTCGTATTTCGAATTTGGTTGCGGCCAAAGGCCGCGCTAGGTAAATCTGTGTCCGAATTAAATTAACATGTTGATAAATAAAATAGACAAACACAAAGTCGAGCTTGCCGTAAACACCTTAAGAATGCTTTCCGCTGATGCCATAGAGAAGGCGCAGTCTGGTCATCCCGGCCTTCCTATGGGATTTGCCGACATCGCATTCGTTCTCTGGATGCAATTTCTGCAATTTAATCCCCAAAATCCCAGGTGGCCAAATCGTGACCGTTTCATCCTATCAGCAGGACATGGTTCCATGCTGCTGTATTCTCTGTTAAATCTCTTTGGGTACGATTTGTCTTTAGATGACATAAAACAATTCCGGCAATTTGGAAGTAAAACACCTGGCCACCCTGAATATGGGCATACCCCTGGAGTGGAAGCTACCACAGGGCCTTTGGGGCAGGGGTTTGCCAATGGGGTGGGTATGGCGCTAGCGGCACGACTAATGGCAAAACGATTCAATACAGGAGATGCGAAGATTATCGATCATTATATTTACGGCGTAGTGAGTGATGGCGATCTGATGGAAGGAATAACCTCAGAAGCCGCATCGTTTGCCGGGCACCTTGGCCTTGCCAATATAATTTACATTTACGATTGTAACCAAATTACCATCGAAGGGAGGACGTCTCTTACTTTTACGGAAGATGTGGCAAAACGGTTTGATGCCTACCACTGGCGTGTTTTCGAGATTGATGGACATAACCATACTGAAATTGCCGAAGCTATCGAGTCGGCACAGAATGAAATAGAGAAACCCTCGCTCATTATTGCTAAAACGCATATCGGTAAGGGAAGTCCCAATAAACAGGATACAGCCGCCATTCACGGCGAACCGCTGGGAGCTAAAGAACTTGAATTAACGAAAGAGAGTCTCGGCTGGCCGAAAGATAAGACTTTTTATATCCCGGAAGAAGTAAAGCATCTTTGCCAGAGCCGTGTGGCCGAACTAAAAGAGGAATACGAGAACTGGCAGGCGCAATTTAAGAAATATATCAGAGAAGACACGAATAGGTCTCGGTTGTGGGATACCTGCTTTAAAAAAGAGATCCCTGTCGATCTGGAATCTGAATTATTGAAAACTATCAAGAAAGACTCGATAGCCACCCGCTCAGCTTCCGGGGAGATGATGCAAGTAATTGCACAACGAATACCTGGTTTTATGGGTGGTTCTGCCGACCTTTGCCCATCTACAAAGACCTACATCAAAAACTCCTCTTCAATTGACAAAAATAAATTTAACGGCAGGAACATTCATTTTGGAGTCAGGGAGCATGCCATGGGGGGTATTTTAAATGGTATGGCGCTTTATGGGGGTATCATTCCCTTTGGCTCGACGTTTCTGGTATTTTCGGACTACATGCGGCCTTCCATCCGACTTGCCGCAATGATGAAGATACAGGTAATTTATATATTTACCCACGATAGTATTTTGTTGGGAGAAGATGGCCCTACCCACCAACCTGTTGAACATCTGCCATCACTGCGATTGATTCCCAATCTGCTTGTGATAAGGCCATCAGATGCCACAGAAACAGCATCTGCATGGATAGTAGCGCTGAACCACAAAATCGGCCCCACGGCATTAATTCTATCCCGTCAGGATATTCCGGTAATTAACCGTTCAGTCTATCCATCACAAAACCATTTGAAATTCGGTGCTTATGTATTAAAAGATTCAGAGGGTGACCCTGACATCATACTCCTGGCGTCAGGCTCTGAAGTTCACATTGCCCTTGAAGCCACATTACAGCTACAAGAGAAAGGGGTCAGGACTAGGCTCGTCAGCGTGCCGAGTTTTGAGTTATTTCGGTTAAATTCCGGTGAATATAAGAATAGCATACTTCCACCAGCATGTAAGAAACGTGTGGCTATTGAAGCCGCCGCCTCAAGCGATTGGTATGAGTTTGTCGGTTTGGACGGTCTTATTATTGGTGTTGACCGGTATGGCGCCTCAGCGCCAACGAAAGTGATAGCTGAACACTACGGCTTTGCGGCAAAAAATATTTTACATGAGATTAACAAAAAATGGGGTCTGTAGAAAAACAAGAATATAAAAACCACTGAGACACCGAGAGCACAGAGAAAAGTAAGGAATTTTAATTTTCCCAAACATCCATTTATAATTTAAAAAAGATTTTTCATAATCAGGGTGTCATACGTATGGATTATGCTTGACCACAAAAATTTACGATGTATATTGTTTGCAGTTTATTAGCCAGCAAAATAGGCGCATTTATCGGATTAATATATTTATTAAACTTGTCCTCGTGAAAACGGGGAAAGGAGAACCTATGCCAAATTACTGGATGATTACCAATCGTAATGTAAAGAAAAATGGCTTCGGCGATGATCTTGCACCGATGACTTATTGGAGCAGTGATAAAGGACCCCTTGATAATTTTAAAAATTGGAAGAAGGAATCAGATGAGGGATTTAAATTGAAACTGATTGGTGTTGCTGATAAATTTCCTTTTAAAGTAGCGGAAAAGCACGAAGAGCAGAAACACGTTTGTATCTTTATTCATGGATTCGACAACACTTGGGAAGATGCCGCAAGGAGATATGAATCACTGAATGCAAAATTGTTTGAAGGTGAACAGGGTATGGGTATTTGTGTCCTGTTTAATTGGCCGTCGAACGGATCGGTAATTGGGTACTATCCGGACCGTATAGATGCCCGTAAATCTGCACAGGATCTTTCTGAGGTTTTGAACGCCCTTTATGATTGGTTGCAGAAAAGACAGATTGACACTATGAAAGAGAAAGACCCAACAAAATCTTGCCGGGCAAAGACCTCGGTGATTGCTCATAGCATGGGCAATTACGTGCTTCAGAATGCCATGCAATATACCTGGACGCGGAAGAACCAGCCGCTTCTCGTATCTCTCATTAACCAGTTATTGATGGTCGCGGCGGATGTGGATAACGATCTCTTTAAGTGTGGAGAAGGGACGGATAAAAGCGACGGAGATGCAATAGCAAACCTCACCTATCGGGTCACGGCTCTTTACACGGGTCTGGATACTGTTCTTGGAATGTCGGCGGGATTAAAACACTTTGGTAAACGCCGTCTTGGTCGAAGCGGATTGGATCGTTCATATCCGATTCCTGACAATGTCTGGGATATAGACTGTACCTCTTTTTTAAAAAAAGCAAGTAATGTCCATTCTGCTTATTTCGAGAACCCGGACACATTAAACCTCATGCGAAAAATTCTGCGCGGGGTTGACAGGAAAGTTATAACTCATGATTTGTCTGAAATCTAGCATCTCCACTCCGTCCATATGATTGCAAATTATTGATAAAATTATTACCTCGCAGAATAAACGTCAAAAGTAATGCCTAATTTCGTTATCCAGAAGCATAAGGCAACACATCTTCATTTTGATTTCCGGTTGGAAATGGATGGCGTGCTGAAGAGCTGGGCTGTGCCAAAAGGACTGCCAGAAGAGCCAAGTATCAAAAGGCTTGCTGTAGCCGTCGAAGATCATTCGCTTGATTACATCGACTTCGAGGGTGTAATTCCCGAAGGATATTATGGGGCTGGTGTCGTAGAGGTGTGGGATAAGGGAGAATATGAGCTAGAATCCAGGGAAAAGGACCAGATTGTATTTCATCTTGCAGGGAAGAGGATACAAGGGTGGTATGCCCTGATCCATACAAACGACAAAAACTGGCTTATCTTCAAACTGAAAAAAATTTGAGTTAAGGAGTTTCAAAGTTTCTTTTATAAGGTTCGGCGAAGTACAAGGAACAGATGAACACACCCCTAGCCCCTCTTTCTAGAGGGGAGATACGGCATTTCCCTTCTAAAAAGAGGGGACTTCGTCGTGAGCGCTCAGTCGAACGATAAAGGGGTGTGTAATATGGTTTTTATATGATAAAAAGTCGTTTAGAGAAAATACTGCCCCTCATTATTATCCTTATTTCCATTCTTTTGTATCTTAATACACTTCCTAACACCTTTGTTTATGACGATGCATACGTCATTACTGAAAATTATTTCATCAAATCCTGGGGAAATCTGCCAAAGCTGTTTACTAAAGATTATTTACCTTTTTCAGGAGAACTCAGCTACCGACCGGTCGTCACTTTGACGTATTTTTTCGATTATGCCATCTGGCGGCTGAATCCGCTGGGTTATCACCTTACCAATATCATATTACACACCGTCAATGTGTTTTTATTCTACCTTTTTATAAAGAATATTTTTAGGACACATACCCCCGCCGTTCTTGCCACCTTATTGTTCCTGTCCCACCCACTTCTTACGGAAACAGTCAATGCGGTTTGTTACCGGGAAGATATCCTTGCATCCATCTTCTTTCTTTTGTCATTTCTATACTTTACAAAATTACGCATCCCTTTCTCCGGAAGTGGAAACCCGATACAACGAACACATACACGTTTAATCCCCTCTTACACCATCTCCTGTGGCTCTTATTGTCTGGCGCTCTTCTCAAAAGAGATGGCAATTACGCTTCCTATCCTCCTCGTTTTGTTTGACCTTTTATACCCCCGTCAAGGCAAATTCAAGGAATCATCCGCCATCCTCGGCCTGACGAAGGTAAAGAGGTGTATACTCTTTTACTCAGGATATATTGTAGTTACGGGCTTTTATCTTTTCATCAGATTCGTTGCATTTAAAAACACATTTAAAATAATAGACGTCTACCCAACGAATATTTATACCATGACAAAGGTTGTCGCATCATATCTGAAACTCCTGTTTATACCTTTAAATCTCAATGCAGACTATTATATACCTGATATTCGGGGCATAAGTCTTTCCTTTATTCTATCATCTTTATTCATTGCCTCTGCCTGTATTATCATAATACGGCTTTATAAGAAGAACAAACTCACGACCTTCTTTGGTGCATGGTTTTTCATCACACTGTTACCTGTGCTTGGCATTGTACCCATTGGGAATATCATGGCAGAAAGATATTTGTATCTCCCAATAGCAGGGGTTTGCGGAATTGCAGGCTCTATCGTAACAAACTCTGTATTCAGGAAAAAAGGTGTAATAATTTTTGGAATAATTCTTTTGAGTATGCAGATTGGCGTAATATGGAGAAATGGCGTGTGGCAAAACGATACCACTTTGTGGTTTTATACGTACCAAAGAGAGCCTAACAGCGCCCGCGCTTGCAGCAATTTAGGCAACACTTACTTTAAAAATAATCAGTATGAAGCCGCAATCCGAATGTATAAGAAGTCACTCTCCCTTCCCTACAGTTATCCCTTTATCCATTTTAATTTAGGCGCTACTTACGAAAAAGTTGGATTGGTTGACAAGGCCATCGAAGAATATAAGGCATCCATATCAAGAAACAATGACAATACCCTCGCCTTCAACAATCTGGGAACTGTCTACGATAAACAGGGGTTATATGATTTGGCCATTGAGGCATATACTAACGCATTAACCAATAACCCTTATTTCCCGCTCACCCATAATAACCTTGGAAATACCTACGAACATACGGGGAATCCGGAAAAGGCGATGGCTGAATACACGACGGCATTAAAAATCGACAACAATTATGCCGATGCTCATAATAATTTAGGGGCTATGTATCTAAAAAAGGGGATTCTGGATAAGGCAATCGATGAACTGAAAAAAGCCGCCCAATTAAAACCTGATCACCAAGATGCGCACTACAACCTTGGAATTGCTTATGCCATGAAAGGTCTTTATGCAGATGCGATGGACGAAATGAATCTTGCTATCAAATATAATGCAAATGACTATGCTGCTCACAGAGACCTGGGGTTGTTGTATTTCAAACACAAGAAAGACGCCCAAAAATCGCTCTACTATTTAAATGAATCACTCCGATTAGCGCCCAATCCTGTTGAAGCAAAAAAGGTGACAGACATGATAAATTCGATAAATACTGGACAGGGGTTTTAGGAATAGTTTCGAGTTTATAGTTTATAGTTTAGAGTTGTATCGGAGAATTTGATTTTTAATAATTCTCTTTGCGTTCTTTGTGTCTTTGCGGTGATATGTTTATGCTTACAAAATCACCATATTATCCCTATGGATAACCTCATCGTACAACTTATAACCCAGCACCTTTGCGATACTGGAGGTACTGCATCCTTTAATCTTCTCTATCTCTTCGGAAGAATAGTTTGTCAGACCCCTGGCAAAAATTGTCCTATCCTCTCTTTTACAGACCGAAACAATATCGCCTTTACTAAAAGCTCCTTCCGCCGCTACAATGCCGGAGGCAAGCAAGCTTTTCCCCTTCTCTGCTAAGGCATGCATGGCGCCATCGTCGACATATATCTTTCCTTTTGGCTTTATCGTGTAACCGATCCATCGCTTGCGGCTTGCTAATCTTTCCTCTTTTGGAAGGAACAGGGTACCAACGTTCTCACACTGCACAATCTTCTTCAATACGTTATCCATTCGTCCATTAGCAATAATTACCGCCTCACCTGCATTCGTAACAACGGATGCCGCTTCCAGCTTTGTCTGCATGCCGCCTACCCCCCTTGCAGTCTTTGAATCAAATGCCAGTTGCTTAATTTCATGAGAAATATTTTCTACCATGGGAATAACGGTTGCCTTGCTTTTTGCCGTTGGAAATCTATCATACAACCCGTCAACGGATGAGAGAATAATAAGCAACTCCGCATTCAGCAGGTTCGTCACCAGCGCAGAAAGTGCATCGTTATCACCGAACTTGATTTCATCCACGGAAATCGTGTCATTCTCATTTACCACAGGAATGGCATTCATCTGAAACAGCGTATGGATCGTATTGCAGGTATTCAGGTATCTCTGGCGGTCTTCAAAGTCCTCACGAGTTAGGAGTATCTGTGCCGCATGGTACCCGTGGAGTTTGAAACACTCATCGTATGCCCCGATCAACTTGCTCTGACCTATCGCAGCAACTGCCTGTAATTCAGGTAAAGTAGAAGGTCTTTTCTCGATGCCCAGCTCTCCCATGCCGGAACCAATTGCGCCGGAACTCACCACGACCACATCGTAGCCCATCTTTTTCAATTCAACAACCTGTCCGGCGAGTCTCCGTATCTGTTCCCTATCCACGTATCCGTAATCGGTAGTGAGCACACCCGTCCCTATCTTGACAACGACCTTTTTTACCTTTGATAGAATTTGACTTCTTAAATCATCCCTTAATTTCATATTATTCACTAATTAAATAAGATTCTTCGCTTCTCTTAGAATGACAAACGGTGTCATTCTGAGGAGTAAAGCGACGAAGAATCTAAAGTTTATATTTTTGAATGCTAAGCTAAACAGGACACAGATTTCAACAGATACACACTACACGGGTTCAACAACTTATACCCCTACATTATAAACAATCCGTGTTTTCTGCGTTCATCCGCGTCCAAATGGAAACTCCATTACTTGGATGAGATAGCTTCTTGTCCACTATTTCCCCTTGTTTAAAGTAATCAAGGTAGTTATAATCTCAGCAAAAGTCAAGAAATATTGTAACGTACAGAACTTTTCCTGTGGCAATTTAATATATTGTGACATGCATAAATTTTAGTTAAGGGGATTATATCATGACTTCTGTTGAAGCAATGTCTGAAGTATTTTTAGCAGCTTTTCGGACATTACCAAAAAAACAAAAAGAAGCAGTATTAGAAAAATTGCTCAAAGACAAAGAATTTATGGAAGACCTTTTTGACATTGTTATTATTGAGCAACGCCGTAAAGAGCCCTCGCGTAATTTAGATGATTACCTCGCAGACAGAAGGAAAAAAGGCAAACAATGTCTTACACCGTTAAACTCAAAAGGTCTGATGAAAGATGTTTATCGTTTTTAGCAAAGAAGTAAGGGTTACCCATCTTAAATATTAAGCAAACGTTTCTTCAAACTTATTATCGTATCACTCAGTTTTTTATTCCGAATCACCTCAACATTCATCTGTTTATATTCCGTTGAAATTGCCGCACAGAGTATGCCATCGAAAAATTCCAGTTTACAAAGTCTATCCCTTCTGTTAATTTAAAGCGAAAAGACAAGTCATAAAAACAATATAATGCAATAGAAAATATTTATTATTTAAGATGTGATTCCCTAAACCTTCCCATTATCGAACGTTTTTCGAGAAAGGAGCAAAGTGAGTCCTACCGTATTTCGGCATAAGAACTATCGATTTTGTTTCTTTTCAAGAGAAGAATCCCGGCTTCACATACACGTTCAATGTCCCGATGGAGAAGCAAAATTCTGGTTAGAACCACTCGTTTCACTTGCCAGGCATTACGGACTATCCGCAAAACAGTTGAAAGAAATACAGAAAATCATTGAGGAGAATAAAGATGATATTACAAAAGCATGGAAGAGACACTTCGGGGGTTGAAATTGTAAATATATCCGGTTTTGGTATTTGGCTATATACAGACGGGAAAGAGTATTTTTTGCCTTACGAAGAGTACCCTTGGTTTCGTGATGCAAAAATAAAGGAAATCCAAAACGTACAGCTAATCCACGGTTCGCATTTACATTGGTCGGACCTGGATATCGATCTTGAAATAGATTCTCTGGAAAATCCGGAAAAGTATCCTTTGATATACAAACCATCAAAACATGCACAAAGGCGAGAAAGGAGAAAAACACAATGGAAATTGAGGAAGAGAGAGGGTCTTAAATATTAAATAATTGTTTCTTCAAATTTATTATCGTATCCCTCAGTTTTTTATTCCGCATCAACTCGACATTCATCTGTTTATTTCGTTGAAATTGCTGCACCGAGTATACCATCGAAAAATTCCAGTTTACAAAGCCTATCCCTTCTGTTAATTTAAAGCAAAAAGACAAGTCATAAAAACAATATAATACAATAGAAAATATCAATATTTATTATTTAAGATGTGGCCCTAGTACCACAAGCATTGGCAATATGACTATTTATTGGGATAGGAACGGGAACTACCTGGGCAGTTCACAGTCCCGGTAGTAAGGGTTGCTGCGTGAAACCTAACAAGATTATTGCGTGCTGTGAACGGTTGGTGTTGGGTTTCACTTTAGTTCAACCCAACCTTACGCAACTTTTAGATAGAGAGGGAAAAAGATGGGGATATTACAGGAAATTAAACAATTATCTCACATTGATAAGCTAAGAGTCATGGAAGCCCTTTGGAAAGATTTAAGTGGTGATGAAGAAAAGTATGTTTCGCCTGCATGGCATGAAACTGCCCTTGGTGAAACCGAAAGGAGAATGGATGATGGTATTGAAGAAGTTGTGGATTGGGATATTGCGAAAAAGAATCTCAGAAGGAAATTTGAGTGAAGATTCAAATCCTGATTCATTTGTTTATATCTCGTTGAAATTGCTGCACCGAGTATACCATCGAAATATTCCAGTTTACAAAGCCTATCCCTTCTGTTAATTTAAAGCGAAAAGAAAAATTAAAAAATCACTATAATAATGCAACAAAAAATATCAATATTTATTATTTAAGATGCGACCTTTAACCTTCCTCATCTGAGCAAGATGAGCTTGATGTGGGAAGCAACTCGGAATATTGATATTGAGAAAATCTATACCTTGTAAAATAAAGACAGAAGCAGGTGCGGTCTATGAGAACTTTACATAAAGTCATTATACACGGTTTTAAATCAATTGCTAATGCGGAAATTACCTTAAACAGTTTGAATGTCGTAATTGGCGCGAATGGATCGGGCAAGTCAAATTTAATCGGCGTGTTCCGCTTGCTGGAGCGTGTCCTGTCCAAAAACCTTCAAGTGTACATAGCAAGCGAGCCAGATCGTTTCCTTCATCACGGGAGGAAGGTAACCCCTAAATTGGCGCTTGATTTCGACTTTGGTAAAAATTCCTATGGCTTCACGCTCAAGTCAACGCAGGACACCTTGATTTTTGAGAATGAGCGGGTGGAATACAGTGGCTTTTGGAACTATGGTGAACCTATTGCCGTGGGTCATAAAGAAAGCAAGCTGGAAGATGCTGCGAAGTCCTACCACAACAAGATTCCCCAGTACGTGTTTCCGAAGGTAAGAAATCTGATTGTTTATCATTTTCATGATACCTCAAACTCTTCTCCCGCCAAACAAACATCTGACATCGACGACAACAAATTTTTTCGATCCGATGCTGCAAATCTTCCTTCCTATCTTTACTGGTTGCAACAAAAACACCTTATTCAGTTTCAGCACATTGAAGAGCATATCAGGCTGGTTGCGCCGTTTTTTGATCATTTTGTTCTGGAACCTTCAAAACTCAACGAGAAAAAGATTAAGCTCGAATGGCGGCAAAAAGGGTCTGACGCATATTTTGATGCCTATTCATTGTCGGATGGCACGCTTCGATTTATTTGTCTCGCGATATTACTGCTTCAACCAAAGCCACCGGAGTTGATTCTGCTCGATGAACCCGAACTTGGGCTTCATCCGTTTGCGATTCGTATTTTGGCTGAGATGGTCGAAGCAGCTTCAAAGCGTGTGCAAGTGGTGCTGGCAACACAGTCGGTCACTCTGCTCAACAACTTCGCACCCAATGACATTATTATCGCGGAGAACGATGGAATGAAGACGACGTTTCGGCATGTTGACAAGGAAAAGCTAGAACATTGGCTTGCTGAATTCAGCTTGGGTGAACTGTGGGAGAAGAATGTCTTGGGAGGTCGTCCATGACGCGGCTATTGATGCTTGTTGAGGGTCAATCTGAGGAGATTTTCGTAAAGAGAATATTAACTCCTCATTTGGCATCGCATGGAGTCGTTGTCGAGTCGCCCATAATACTTTGGACAAAACGAATTTCAAGTGGGGGAGGGTTTCGTGGCGGAGTATCAAACTGGAACCAAATTCGCAAAAACCTGATGCCCCTATTTAAGGACACCGACGCTTGGGTGACTACACTGTTAGACTTTTATGGTCTGCCGAATGATTTTCCCGGCTATGATGAGGCGCATGGTTCAGGTGATTCCCGGGAAAAAGTCACTACGCTTCAAACCAGATTTAAGACAGAGATGTATCATCCGCGATTTATCCCCTTCTTTGCACTACATGAATTTGAGGCGTGGCTGTTTTGCTCACCTGATATAGTGTCCGAACATTTTGGAAATCAAAAACTGGCAATCAAGTTGCGGGAAGTCGTCAAATTTGCAGGTGAGCCTGAGTTCATTAATCATGGTGAGAAAACCCATCCAAAGGCGCAACTGCAGGAATTTGACACGGGCTATAAGGAAACATCTGACGGTCCGACGCTTATCGAAAAAATCGGCATTCCCGTAATCAGAGGGTGTTGCCCCCATTTTTCTGGTTGGTTGCAACAGTTGGAAGCATTGGGGAAAACAACGGATTGTCATTAAATGATTCCGCTGAAAAACCCCTGCATAAAAAACCCCGGTTTGACAGAGGTAGGCAATTTCTTTTTCATCCTTCTCTTCTTCTGCTGAAGGAAAACAACCCCCTGTTTCCCCCTTTTTTAAGGGGGACTTTACAGAACATATAGGGACAGCGACTGTTTTATTGACGAATCAAGCTAAAACAACTATATTTTTTCATGCCAAGAATCTCGAGAATTGTAGCACCTGGTTATCCTTAGAAGAGTCAATGAGGGTCGGGGTCGCATCTTAATTATTAAATATTGATAGATATAAAATTAAAACAGATACGAACCTAACAATGCAATGCAACCGACAGCAAAAGTGCGACGGCTGATTTTAAATGTTCTTCATCTCCGCTATCAATAACAGTAATAGTTCACCGCAAAGGGCGCGGAGAACGCAGAGTGACAACCCCCTTAGTCCCCCTTTACTAATGGGGATTGTTTCGGGTGTCCCCCTTAACAAAGTGGGATTTGGGGGTTGTTATGCGATCTCTGCGGTGCGCTGAACTGTTACCAAGAGAAGAGAGGATCGCATCTTAAATAATAAATAATTATTTCTTCAAATTTATTATCGTATCACTCAGTTTTTTATTCCACATCAACTCAACATTCATTTGTTTATATTCCGTTGAAGTTGCTGCACCGAGTATACCATCGAAATATTTCAATTTACAAAGCCCCTCTCTTCTGTTAATTTAAATTGAAAACACAAGTTAAAAATTACTATAATAATGCAATAGAAAATATCAATATTTATTATTTAAGATGTGATCCCCTTTAACCTTTCTAAAAATAAATGTTAGGCAGTTAAAACTAAATTTGGAGGGTAAGTAGTGAATATCGAAATTGAACACGAAGAAGACGGCCGATGGATAGCCGAAGTGCCAGATTTGCCTGGTGTTATGGCATATGGACAGAGTCAGGAAGAAGCAATTTCCAAAGCCGAAGCTCTTGCCTTGCGTGTGCTAGCCGATCGCCTCGAACATGGGGAGGAGGTTCCCGAACTTCGTGACGTCTTCACGGTACCAACGTGAGTCAATGGCCATCAACTAAAGCACGATTGGTGCTGGCTGCTTTATTGCGAATCGGCTGGATGATCAAGCGTCAATCTAGCACATCACACCGTGTCTTATCACGTCTGGGGTGGTCAAATTTCACTTTTGCATTTCACGACCAAGAAGAAATTGGCCCTCGTATGCTGGCACGTATTGCCAAACGTACAGGGCTCACACCAGGCGACCTATAAAAACTGCCTGACAAATTTGTCTTTACTTATTACTCTTAATTGCAGGCGTTTTTATTTACTTGTGGATAAGAAGCAATAAACACCTGAAAGACAAAGGCTCTCCAAGCTAATCAAGCTAATAATGAAGGTAGACAGTGGTGCTAAATTTATCAGGCAGAATTATTGAGCAGTTTGGGAACAAGCAAGAAAACGGAAGCAATTACAGAGTATACCGCCGTTAACATAGAGGGTATCCAGGGCCGCATCTTAATTGTTAAATATTGATAGATATAAAATTAAAACAGATACGAACCTAACAATGCAATCAACCGACAGCAAAAGTGTGACGGCTAATTTTAAACGTTCGGCATCTCCGCTATCAATAACCTTACAGGTAAATCATGGCTATTTTCCCAAAACCTGAAGATTACCAAAAGTCCGATTATTCACTCCTCCTGAATGGCTTGAAAGAGGGTGTAAAGGATTTGTCTCCAGCCTATTTTGCAATGGTTATGGCCACAGGTATTATTTCCATTGCAGCCCACTTGCTAGGGATGCCGCTTGTCGCTGTTGCTCTGTTCTGGCTGAATATTGTTACTTACCTGGTCTTATGGTTCCTGAATGTGCTGCGAGTCGTTTGGTTCACGAGCCAGTTCTTCGGCGATATGGTCGACCATAAGCGCGGCCCGGGTTTCTTCACGTCCATTGCCGGATCATGCGTTCTCGGCAGCCAGTTTGTGCTAATCTCAGGGAACTATCTGGCAGCAACATTTTTATGGGTACTGGGAATCATTCTCTGGATAGGTTTGACCTACACCATCTTCACCGCCTTTACCATTAAGGAGAATAAGCCCACACTGGACGAGGGCATCACCGGTGCATGGCTGCTTGCTGTCGTCTCCACCCAGTCGATAGCTGTCCTGAGCGCCCTCATAGCCTCGCACTGGAAACAGCCTTACAAGCTTGAGGTAAACTTCTTTGCCCTGTCTATGTGGCTGTGGGGCGGTATGCTTTACATCTGGATGATTTCCCTCATTTTCTACCGTTACACGTTCTTCAAGTTTTCCCCCGGTGACCTGACGCCGCCCTACTGGATCAACATGGGGGCAATGGCCATCTCCACGCTGGCCGGTTCTCTGCTGATTGCCAACTCGCCTGACGCTCCCTTCCTTCGGTCGCTGCTTCCGTTCCTGAAAGGTTTCACGGTGTTTTTTTGGGCGACCGGGACGTGGTGGATCCCCATGCTCTTCATTCTGGCCACGTGGAGATATGTCTACAAGCGATTTCCCTTGAGGTACGACCCTTTATATTGGGGAGCGATCTTCCCCCTGGGCATGTATACTGCTTGTACATTCCAGATGGCACGGGCAATGGAGCTAGAGTTTCTGCAGGTGATTCCGCGCTATTTTGTATATATAGCGCTGTTGGCCTGGCTGGCCGCCTTCTCCGGGCTGGTTTACAAGCTTGTGTGCCGCCTGCTCGTTTTCTTAAACAAGCAAGGCCGCCCGAAGCTTTAAGTTCGATCCCGAAACGATTTGTTTTTCAATACTACTTCGTTACGGAAAGGACGGAAACATCTTAAATGTTACTTCTATTATCGTATCACTCTAAGATAATACAAGGGAGAAAATTTGTTATGATGAAACGTATAGGAATATTTTATATATTGGTTTGTGCAATGTGGATACAGGCTATCAATCCAGCAACTGCCAGTAAATACGTATCATGGGAGAAGGGGGACCATGCAGTATATGCCGATTCATCGAACAACCTCATAAGAATAGAGATAGATAATACGTCAGGGAAATTGGTGCATTATACGAATTTTGCGGGTTTAGGCCCATTGTGGGTACAGACAAGTCCGGACAGCGAGCAGGTCTTTATACGAATAACAAAAAAGGGACAAAGACAACTCCTCGTTGACTTTGACAAACCGGAAGGAACAGTTACCAATATCCAAATCAATCCTTGTAACAGAGGTTCTGTGCAGATTGTATCAAAAAATGAGAAAATAAGTGTCCCTGCAGGGGAGTTTAAAGACGTCATTCAACTTGCCCTTGAAACGAGCTGCGCGGATAGCGGGGTGACCAATGTATGGTTTGCACCCGGTGTTGGATTTATCAAATGGGAATCTTCAAATATCGCTGGTTCAGTAACTACCGAACTGATCCTGGGAAAGATAGGTAAAAATACCTATCCTGAAGGGCTACTCGTTTCAGCCTTTTTTCCTGATCCATCTGTTACCATTGACATGGAGCCGCCAGTAGACACTGATAGACAGCCTGATACCTTAAGTGTTTACCTGGTTCTTACCAACAACACAGAGCGTGATTTAACATATCAGTTCAGTTCCGGACAGCTTTTTGAAATAAAAATTATCGATGCAGATGGGGATGTTGTTTCTCTGTGGTCCCGGGGAAAGAGCTTTACAGCAGCAACTCAGACGCTTACCCTTAAGCAGGGGGAGATATGGAATTTTGGGGGAAAGATAGAACTCACTACTGATGAAGGGGAAGTCCTGCCTGCCGGGAGCTATACACTGGTTATTGAAATGACCAGTTCGCCAGATTCGGAAACAGACCACCAATCAGGTTCTGAAAGGCTCAGCGCAACTACACCACTGAACATAGTCCATGCCTTGTAAAAATTACTTAGCTCATTTATATTTTCTCAACTTCAAAAATTTCCCACAGATTTACTTTGATTTCTTCAAGAAACTTAAGCGGTAAGACTTCTTGTGGGCCAAATACCTCTCCCCTATTATAAATCCCATCCCCGCCCAACCAGAACCTCTCAACATATTCCTCCAAAGGGTCAATGACAATATATTCCTTTACACCAAATTTTTCGTAAAGGTTTTTCTTTTCCCGTAAATCCTTTAAAGCCGTAGCTGGTGAGAGTATTTCAACAACTAAGTCAGGCGCTCCTTTTATATTAGCCTCGGTAATTTTGTTTTTATCACAAACCACGAATACATCAGGCTGGACAATGTCATATTCGGAAAAGATTACATCAACAGGGGCAATAAATGGCCTGCATGTCTTATCTCTTAATTTTTGCTCCAATTGACTATATAATTTGCCTGTTATATTCTGATGTCTTACCGAAGGGGCAGGTGTCATGTTATACGCTACACCGTCAACAATCTCCCATCGCTCTTCAGCAGGCCATGTAAGATAGTCATTCCATGTATATTTCTGAGCAGCTTTTTTTACTGAAGGATGTCCCATTTGCTTTTTCCTCTAATATACGGCGTTAACTTTAAAGGAATCTTATTCAAATGGAATTATACCAAAACGAATTCTTTATACACCAACTTTTTTCGCTAGCATCTCGTTTACCATCTTGGGGTTTGCCTTGCCTTTAGTTTCCTTCATTACCTGTCCTACCAGAAAGGCAAGGGCGTTCTTTTTCCCTTTTTTATAGTCTTCAATCACATTTGGATTGCCTGCTATCACTTTATCAACGACCGATTCAATCAACCCCTCATCGCTGATCTGCGCCATTCCTTTCTCTTCAATAATCATCTGGGGTTCTTTGCCCGTTTGAATCATCTCAGAAAAAACTTCTTTTGCAATGGTGCTGCTTATAGTACCCTTTTCAATGATTTCAACCAGAGATGCAAGCCGTTTTGGTTTGATTAGTAAATTATTCATATCTAGCTTTCTGTCCTTCACCTCTCTCAATAAATCATTGGTAATCCAGTTGCAGAAAGCCTTTGGTCGATCCAGGATTTTCACGCATTCCTCAAAGAAATCAGCAAGCACCTTTTCTTCTGTCAGGATACTGGCATCATAATCAGAGAGTTTAAATGCCTCAATAAATCTTTGTTTTCTTGCCAGTGGGAGTTCGGGAATAGAATTTTTTACCTCAGACAGCCAGTTTTCATCAATTAAGACAGGCAAAAGGTCTGGCTCAGGGAAATACCGATAATCCTGTGACTCTTCCTTTGAACGCATCCGTTCGCTCTTTTCGTTTACCTCATCCCACAATCTGGTTTCCCTATCAATGGTTTCTCCCCTGTCCAGCAATTCAGACTGTCTCATTGCCTCGTATTCAATAGCCTTTATAACAGATTTCATCGAGTTAAGATTTTTTATTTCTACCCTGTTGCCGAGCTTGTCAGTCCCCTTTTTTCTCAGTGAAATACTTGCCTCAAACCTGAGAGAACCTTCCTGCATTTTGCAATCGGAAACCTCTGTGTATAAAAGTATCTTTCTCAAGGTCTGCATATAACTTTCTACCTCTTCCACATTTCTCATATCCGGATACGAAACAATCTCAAGCAAGGGGACACCAGCCCTGTTGAAGTCTACCAGGCTATAGTCTGCACCCGTTTCTTCCGGATGAATGAGCT
>Ga0082335_1005636_pt1 | contig 17049 bp, 18 predicted proteins | sample Subgrocontami58m_FD_72375 | JGI IMG/M metagenome (GOLD analysis project Ga0082335, IMG submission 72375) | Subsurface groundwater microbial communities from S. Glens Falls, New York, USA - GMW37 contaminated, 5.8 m (SPADES assembly) (version 2) ... | reverse complement strand
AACGGAATGCTGCTGCACATCCACCGTGCCATGCACGCCGTGCTCGACCGCAACCCGCACCACGGCATCCACTTCCGCGTGCTGACCAAGTGCCTGCGCCTCTCAGGCGGCGACCACCTTCACTCGGGTACCGTCGTCGGCAAGCTCGAAGGCGACCGCGATGCGACGCTGGGCTGGATCGACATCATGCGCGACGAGTTCATCAAGGAAGACCGCAGCCGCGGCATCATGTTCGACCAGGACTTCGGCTCCATGCCCGGCGTCCTGCCAGTCGCCTCCGGCGGTATCCACGTCTGGCACATGCCGGCGCTGGTCACCATTTTCGGTGACGACTCGGTGCTCCAGTTCGGTGGCGGCACGCTGGGCCACCCCTGGGGCAACGCTGCCGGCGCCGCCGCCAACCGCGTTGCGCTGGAAGCCTGCGTCGAAGCGCGCAACAAGGGCGTCGCCGTCGAGAAGGAAGGCAAGACCGTCCTGACCGACGCCGCCAAGAACTCACCCGAGCTGAAGATCGCCATGGAAACCTGGAAAGAGATCAAGTTCGAGTTCGACACCGTCGACAAGCTGGACGTCGCCCACAAGTAAGCCGATACCACGTCGACACACGCACAACCCAATTCGAAAGGAAATCAAATGTCAGAAGTCATGGATTACAGCTCCCGCCTTTCCGACCCTGCCAGCCGGAAGTTCGAAACCTTCTCCTACCTGCCCGCCATGGACGCGGCGAGCATCCGCAAGCAGGTCGAGTACCTGGTCAAGAAGGGCTGGAACCCGGCCATCGAGCACACCGAACCCGAGTACCTGATGGACTCCTACTGGTACATGTGGAAGCTGCCGATGTTCGGCGAAACCGACGTGGATCGCGTACTGGCGGAAGCCGAAGCCTGCCACAAGGCCAACCCCAATAACCACGTGCGCCTGGTCGGTTACGACAACTTCAAGCAGTCGCAAGGCGCTTCGATGGTGATCTTCCGCGGCAAGACGGTTTAAGCGGCTTGCCGCCAACACGTATGCGGTTGCCCTGCCGTCTCGCTCTTCTTCGGCGGCAGGGCTTTTTTATTTGCGGAGCGGAACATGAATGATCTGATCGAGCAATACCGTATCACCCAGGAACCCTACTATCGTGCCGTCGCCGACGAGGTCGAGTTGTTCGAGGCCGCTTACTCGGTGCGCATGCCGATGATGCTCAAGGGGCCGACCGGTTGCGGCAAGACCCGCTTCGTCGAGTACATGGCGCACAAGCTCAACAAGCCGCTGATCACGGTCGCGTGCAACGAGGACATGACCGCTTCCGACCTGGTCGGCCGCTTCCTGCTCTCCGCCCAGGGTACTGAATGGCAGGATGGCCCGCTGGCCATCGCCGCGCGGCACGGCGCGATCTGCTACCTCGATGAAGTGGTCGAGGCGCGCCAGGACACCACCGTGGTGATCCACCCCCTGACCGACAACCGCCGCGTGCTGCCGCTGGAAAAGAAGGGCGAGCTGGTGCGTGCCCATCCCGACTTCCAGATCGTAATTTCCTACAACCCGGGCTACCAGTCCTTGATGAAGGACCTGAAGCAGTCGACCAAACAGCGTTTCGGCGGCCTTGATTTCACCTATCCCGAACACGCCATCGAAACCGAGATCGTCGCGCACGAGTCCGGCGCCAGTGCCGAGATGGCCGGCAAGCTGGTGTCGATCGCCGAGCGCTCGCGCAACCTCAAGGGCCACGGCCTCGACGAAGGCCTGTCCACCCGCATGCTGATCTACGCCGGCTCGCTGATCGCCAAGGGCGTGAATCCGCAGGCGGCCTGCCGCGTCGCGCTGGTGCGCCCGATCACCGACGATCCCGACATGCGCGATGCGCTGGATGCCGCGGTAAGCACCTTCTTCTAAGGGCAACCCGCCATGTCCTTCAATCTTGCCGACTACGCCGAATTGCTTGAAGACCTGTCGCCGCACAGCCAGGATGCCTTGCGGGCCAACTGGCATGAAGCGACCAGGGTGTTCTCGCCGCGCGGCCTCGACAATTACCTGAAGGGCGCAGCCGCCATTCGCGGCCTGGGCAAGGGTGACTCGCTGGTGGAAACCTGGATCGAGGAAGCGCCGATGGTTGCCAAGGAGGTCGGCGAGGATGTCGTCGGCGACCTGGCTACCGCCTCCCTCGAACTGGCCTCGCGCACCTCGGGCACTGTGATCGAACTGCTGCTCGCAACCTCGGCCGTCGCCGCCAATCGGCTGGGCGATGCCGAACTGTTCATCAAGTACCTGCGTTTCATCAATCCCCTGATCGCCCAGGCGCCGCGCGGCGTGCGGCCGATGCTGAACAAGCTGGAAGTTCTGTTCCAGCACCTCACCCTCGGCGGCCTGCGCCGCTGGGCCTTGTGGGGCGCGCATGCCCACCGCACCAACTACGAAGAGCAGATCAAGTATTTCAGCCTCGATTCCAGGGAATCGCTGGCGATGCTGCAGAAGGAGCGCAAGGGCACCCTGCTGGTGGATGTGCAGCGCCGCATCAACATGTACCTGCGCGCCCTGTGGGCACGCGACTTCTTCATGCGTCCCACCTCGGGTGACTTCGAAAGTCGCGAAGGCTACCGCCCCTACATCGAGGACTACCTGCTGCACGTGCCGGATGCGTTCGACGATTTCACGGTCGAGGGGCAGGAGCCGGTGTCCGGTCTGGAACTGTATCGCGCCACGGCCGCCCATTGCGGGGCCCATGTGGTCGAAACGAAGCTGCCGATCTCCGCCGAGGCGCTCAACCCTATGCAGATGGCGGTGATCAGCGTCATCGAGGATGCGCGCGTCGAAGCGCTTTCCATCCGGCGCTTTCCCGGCCTCAAGCAGCTTTGGAGCAGGCTGCACACGGCGACGCCCGAAATGAACGGCAGCATGGGCGATTACCTCAACCGCCTGGCACGCGCCCTGCTCGATGACAGTTACCAGGACAGCGATCCGTGGATCGTAGAAGGCCGCACGCTGTTCGCCCTGGCCGCAGACCGGCTCGACAGCAACCTGAGCTCCTGGGATATCGGCGTCCAGCTCGCGCACAGCTTCGGCCGGAAGCGGATGCCGTTCAATCCGCGTACCGATTTGCTCAGCGCGCCCTACCGCGACGACAACCGCTACTTCTGGGCGTTCGAGGAATTCGATTTCAACAAGGCGGCGGGCGCCGGCTACGAGTCCGTCAAGCAGGTGCGCAAGTACGTCAACGTAATGGAAATGGCCAACGAGATCGATGTCGAGACGGCCGGCGACGATGCCGAGGAAATCTGGGTACTCGGCACCGAGCTGTTCCCCTACGAGAACATCGGCGACCAATACCCTGGCGGCGGCAAAAGCTTCAACGAACTTGAAGGCAAGGAGCCGGTTTCCGATCCTTTCCATTATTCCGAATGGGATTACCAGATCCAGCTGGAACGCCCGGCCTGGGCCACGGTGCTGGAAAAGCGCGCCAAGTCCGGCGATCTGGCGATCATCGATGCCATCACCGCACAGTACAAGCGCGAGATCCACCGCATGAAGTTCCTGCTTGATGCCATGCAGCCGCAGGGCGTGCAGCGCATCCGCCGGCTCGAAGACGGCGATGAAGTCGATATCAACGCAGCGATCGCCAGCCTCACCGACATCCGTCTCGGCAATCAGCCCGACCCGCGCATAATGATGCGCAGCGTACGCAAGACCCGCGACTTCTCGATCCTGGTGCTGCTCGACCTGTCGGAATCAACCAACGAAAAAGTGCAGGACCAGGAATATTCGGTGCGCGAACTCACCCAGCAGGCCTGCGTGCTGCTGGCCGACGCCATCAACAAGGTCGGCGATCCGTTCGCGATTCATGGCTTCTGCTCGGACGGGCGTCACGATGTCGAGTACTACCGCTACAAGGACTTCGACCAGCACTGGGACGAGGTGCCTAAGGCCAAGCTGGCCGGCATGACCGGGCAGTTGTCCACCCGCATGGGCGCGGCGATCCGCCACGCCGGCCACCACCTCAAGCTGCAGCGTTCAGCCAAGAAGCTGCTGATCGTCATCACCGACGGTGAACCGGCCGACGTGGATGTGCGCGACCCGCAATACCTGCGCTACGACACCAAGAAAGCGGTGGAAGAAGTGGCGAAATTCGGCGTCACCACCTACTGCATGAGCCTGGACCCGCGCGCCGACAACTACGTCTCAAGGATCTTTGGTCAGAAGAACTACATGGTGGTTGATCATGTGCAACGGTTGCCGGAGAAGCTGCCTCTCCTCTATGCTGGCCTGACCCGATAGGAGAGACACCATGGAAGATTCTTACCCCGGTTTGAACAACGACAAACACGGCCTCACGCAACTCGGCCGCATCGTGCTCGATGGCTGGCTGTTCGGCCTGATCCCGGAAACCGAGGACTGCACCGGCTGGAGCGGTGGTCGCATGCAGGCCCTGATGGAACAGGTGCAGAACGAATGGGACAAATACGCCAACCTGCCCAGCCGCCTGCCGCCGGAATTGCTCAAGCGGCATGGCCAACTGTATGAGCGGGCGATCCTGACCGCGCGTGCCAAAGGCTGGGACCCGGAACTGGGCGAGGACGAGTAGGTCAGGCGCCTGGCGATGTACGAACGTCTGCGCGACTGTCCCGCCCTCAGCGAATACCCTTCTCGCATACCCGCAGAGATATGGAACGTCTGGCGACGCTACTGGGTGCGCAGCCATCGACCGACCTGCTTCGGTCTGGAAAGCCTGCCACCCCTGTCCCTGCTGCTCGACGAGCGGGAATGGGTGCTGGTGGATTCGAGCCTGTATGACATGCCCGTGGTGGCCTGGAGCGACTTTCAGGACGCCGGCCGAAGCGCCTTGCATGAAGCGGTGCCCTGTACCGTCCGCGACTACCACCAGGGTGCGCCCAAGGTCCGCAACCAGGCGTTGCGACTGATGGCCGAGGAACTGGAAGCCCGGCTGAAGCAGGGGGCGCGATGACCCTGAAAGCAGTGATCTTCGATGTCGACGGCACGCTGGCCGATACCGAAGAGGCGCATCGCCAGGCCTTCAACCTGACGTTCAAGGAGTTCGGCCTGCCCTGGCACTGGGACATCGGGCTCTACGTCGAACTGTTGGCCGTGGCAGGCGGCAAGGAGCGGCTGGCCCACTACTGCCGCTGCGTTGATTCGGCGCGCCTGGCCCAGGCAGACGGCATGGATTTCATTACCCGTCTGCACCAGCGCAAAACGCGCGTCTACGAGCGCCGCGTCGAAATGGGTATGGCTCCTGCGCGGCCCGGCGTCGTGCGCCTGATTCGGGAGCTGGTCGAAGCGGATATCCGGCTCGCGATTGCGACCACCACCTCGCGAGCCAATGTCGACGTGCTGCTGGGCACCACCTTGGGCGATCTGCCGCCGGATTGTTTCGAGGTCATCGGCGCCGGCGAGCAGGCCACCGCCAAGAAACCGGCGCCCAACATCTACCGCTGGGTGCTCGAGCAGTTGGAATTGCCGGGCGACGCCTGTCTGGCCATCGAGGATTCGAAAAATGGCCTGCGCGCCGCCCTGGGGGCCGGCATCCCGGCGCTGGTCACCGAATGCTCCTGGACGCGGCGCGATGATTTCACCGGCGCGCTTGCCGTAATTCCGAACCTTGGAAATACAACGCTGGCCGACCTGGAGTGCTGGCAGGCAATGTGGCAGGGGCACTCGCACGCGTAGTAAATCCCCCCCAAGCGCACCCGGACGGCTGACCGCCGTCCCGCCAGCGCCGACTCTTGCCCCCGCTGTGGTGTAATTCGCGGCCTATGATCGCTGGCCGTCACCACCTTTGTCCGGTTCCAGTTCTTCAAGATCTTCAATGCCAGCGCCGAATTCGGCAGCGCCTTCAACCGCCAGTTCTTCAGCAACGGCAAGCTGTGGCTGGCGCTCCTGGCCGTCGTCGCGCTGCAGGTCGTCGCCGTGCATTGGGCGCCGGCGCCGCTGGTTTTCGGCACCGTCGATCTGACCCGCGCCGAATGGGCTGTCGCGGTCGCCGTGGCCTCATCCACGCTTTTCCTCGAAGAGGCGCGCAAGCTGCTGCGCGTGTTCCAGCGCACGGCGGATCGATACCCGAAATAAGAAAGTCCGGCGCCGCCGGCGTACAGGCGCTCGACACCGCCGAAGCGGCGCTGGCAACCGGGTGAGCGCGTCACCCGACAACGCTATCGATCGTCTGGCAGCGGCGCTGATTGCAAGCCGGCGGCAACTTCCCGGATGACGCAGGACCAGTCGCCGCTCACGGTTTGCCTGAACAACCGTGCGCCGGGATACCAGGGCGTGCCGGCCCCCTCGACGGTCCAGCGATAGTCCGGCGCAAACGGCAGCAGTATCCAGGTCGCCTTGCCCAGCGCCCCGGCCAGATGGGCGACCGACGTATCGATGGAAATCACCAGATCCATCGCCGCGACCAGGGCAGCCGTGTCGGAAAAGTCCTCCAGCGCCTCGTGATGCAGGTGAATTTGCGGGAAGCCGGCCAGCGCCGCGAGTTCGTCCGGCTGGAGTTGCTTCTGCAGCGAATGAAACTCGACCGGCAGCGCCAGCAGCGGCGCAAGGACCTGAAGGGGGATGCCGCGTTTTCTGGCCGGACTCGAATCGATTTCCTTGCGGACCGTCCCCGACCATGCGAGACCGACCCGCGGCCTTGTCTTTTCACCGAGGCGTCGGCGCCAGGAATCCACCCTGTCGGCATCGGCATGGAGATAGGGAAGGTCGGCAGGTATGCTGTCCGGAGTCGTCCTGAACGCGAGCGGAAGGCTCATCGTGGGGCAGTGCAGATCGAACGCGGGCAGCGGATCGCCCTTGGCCACCACCCTGAAATTGCCCTTCAGGCTCGACATCAGCCGGACCAGCGTAGGTGGCATCTCGAGGATCACATCGGCGCCCAGTGCCAGCGCCGCGGGAATGTAGCGGCATTTCTGGATGACGTCGCCGAACCCGCCCTCGGCGTGAATCAGCAGGGTTTTGCCGGCAGGCGACGATTCGCCCAGCCAGGGCGGCTGCTTGAATTCCCGCCGGTGTTTGCTGAAGTACGGACTCTTCCAGCGCCATTCGTGCAGGAGCCAGCCCTGCGCGTAGTCGCCCATCAGCAGCAGCAGATTGGACTTGCTCCAGTGCGCGTCGGCGTTGTCGGGTTGCAGCGCGATCGCCCTGTCATAGCTGGCCAGGGCCTCGTCGAATCGTTTGAGGTCCTTGAGCATCTCGCCGCGAAAGATATGCGCATTGACACAACCCGGGCGCAGGGCGATCGCCCGTTCGAAACTCGCAAGCGCCTCGTCGAACCGGTTGAGGCTCATCAGCGTGCCGCCGCGTGTCAGAAGCGCATCCACGTGGCCCGGCTTCAAGGCCAGCGCCGCGTCGGCGGCGGCCAGTGCCAGGGCGTGCAGTCCCAGCTCCTGGAGCACGCAGGCGCGCCGGTAATGCGCGGCGGCCAGGTCGGGTTGCAAGGCAAGTGCGCGGTCGAGGCTCGCCAGCGCATCGTCCGGCCGCTTGAGCCGGTGCAATCCGATCCCGAGGTTCAGCAGCGCAAGCGGCTGGTCCGGGGAAACCTTCAGGGTCCGCTCCAGCAAGGCGATGCTTTCCGCAACATTGCCGAGCTGGAGTTGGACGGCGCCCAGGTTGTTGAGCACCTTGGGATTGTCCGGAAAAGCCGCGAGCAGTCTCCCGTACAACGCGGCCGCCTCGGCCAGCCTCCCGGATTGCTGGAGGGAGGCCGCCTTCCGGAAATCAAGGTCGGCGCTGCTGGCGGGCAATTGCGGTGGCATCGCCGGTCTCCAAAACGAAAAAGCCACGGGCGGAGCCCGTGGCTTCAGGAGCGTTGATAAAAAGACTCAGAACGCCCAGCGCACTTTGACCGAAGCGGTCTGGTTGGTGAAGTCCTCGCGGCCTTCGACGTCGTAGCGGGCGGTGACCTCGGTGCGCTCGTCGGCACGGTACACCATGCCGGCGCCGCCCCGCAATATCCAGGGATCGGAATCGATGCCCCGGGTGGTAAAGGCCGTCGTCGGCGCGCCGGCCATTGCCGAGGTGATGCCGCCCCGGTCATTGATCACGTCATAGCCGAGACCCACGTTGCCGGTCAGCGTCGTCTGGACCGACAGCGCGTGGGCGAACTTGCCATCCACGGAGAAGATCAGCTGTTCGGTCCGGTTGGCGTTGTTGCTCAGGTTGAGAGTGCCGGCGCCCTTTTCGGTGTTGCTGTCGTCGCGTATCCAGGCGTAATCGGCCCGCAGCGAAGGCGTAAAGGTGGTCTTGTCGTTCCACTGCATGGTGCGGGCAATGCCGCCGCCGATGCTCCGGCTCCAGCTGTGGTAATCGGACTTGGCCACCAGGGCCCCGATGTGGCGACGCCCTTCGGTGTCGTGCCGGCCGACACTGGCCTGGAGGCTCACATCGGTCGCCGCATCCAGATTGTGGCTGCCATAGGCGATCAGCTGGTAGGTGTTGACATCGGCGTTCTGGCGCGCAACGCTGGAATTGCCATCCACGTCGCTGCGCGCGTAGGCGAAGGCTGCGCCGACGCGGGTGGGGGTGCCCACCAGATCGGCGTCGGCACCGAACACCAGGCCGTACGTAGTGGCGTCATAGCCGGCAACGCCCTTGTGGTTGTCCTGGTCGGTCCAGCTGCCGAAGGGCTTCAGCCAGAAGCGCTGGTCGCCGTAGAACGCATCACCCGAGGAGCGCCCCTGCTTGCCTTCCTGGCGCGCCTGCACCACGCGGTTGGCGCCCTGCGAGGCGCCCAGGGCGGTCTGCGTCACGCCGCTGGAGATCAGCGGCTGGATCTGCGCCACCGCATCGTTCACACCTTGCTGCGTCCCCGCGCCGCCCAGCGCAAACAGGAAACTCTGCAATTCCCCGGTCGTGTTGCCGATGTTGGCGAGCAGGATGTCGAGTATGGGTGCCACGTCGGCCCCCGAGGTTCCCGCCGTGGCCGCGACCACCGCATCATCATCATGACCGACGCCGACGTCGACGGCGCACACATCCGCACCTTGCTGCTGACCTTCCTTTACCGGCAGATGCCGGAGCTGGTCGAGCGCGGGCACATCTATATCGCCCAGCCGCCCCTGTACAAGATCAAGCACGGCAAGAGCGAGACCTACATCAAGGACGACCACGAACTCAACCAGCACCTGCTGCGCCTGGCCCTGGACGGAACGCAGCTGACGCCGCGGGCCGGGGCGGCCGTGGTCGAAGGCGAGGCGTTGGGTGCCCTGGCCCGGGCCTACCTGCTCTCCGAAGCGGTCATCACCCGCGTCACCGATTTCATCGACGGAGAAGTCTTGCACGCCTTGCTGGCCCACGATATCGCGGTCGATACTTCGGGCGAGGCCGCCACGCGCGACAGCGCCGCACGCATTACGGCTTTTCTCTCGCCGGCGGTCCGCATCGAGGCGCGTTTCGATGAAAAGCACGAGCGCTGGATGCTGGTCGTCATTCGCATGCGGCATGGCAACCTGCGCAGCGGTCGCATCGACGAGGACTTCCTGCTCTCCGGCGATTACCAGCAGATCCGTCGCACCGCGCAGATGATTTCCGGTCTGATGGGCGAGGGGGCGGTAATCCGTCGCGGTGAAAAATCCCTGGCCGTAACGAGTTTCGCCGACGCCATGAAGTGGATGCTCAACGAAGTCGAGCGCGGCCTGGCCAAGCAACGCTACAAGGGTCTGGGTGAAATGAATCCCTCGCAGTTGTGGGAAACGACCATGGATCCCGGGGTGCGTCGCCTGCTGCGGGTTCAGATCGACGACGCCATAGCTGCCGACGAGATCTTCACCACCCTGATTGGAGACGACGTCGAACCGCGCCGGGCTTTCATTGAATCGAACGCGCTCTACGCGAGGAATATCGACGTTTGAGTTGGCGGCAGGACAGTCGGGAACGGGGGATTTCTAGTGGCGAGCGCCTAAACAGGGGCGAGTCGCAGCCCTAGAATGAAGGCCTCCTCCTCCGATCCGCAAAGGATTGGATTCAGCCCGATACCCCCGGTATCGGGCTTTTTTTGACCATCAAGACCTGACGCGGCGATTTTCGCCTGCCGGCGTGCCTGATGGACTTTGTTGCGCCGCACAAATTTATCTTGACAAAGCTCGCCGAGTGCCTAAAATGGAACTATATTGCGGTGCACCATTCGGCGTTCTAGCGAAACCGGATCCGTGCATCTCCAACGGTTCCATCACACTTCAGGAGATCACCATGTACAAGGTATCCGAGCAAATCAGCAGCAGCAACAAGGCCGGCGTCGAAACTTTCATGACCCTTGCCAACGCAACTTTCGCCGGCGCCGAGCGCCTGGCCGCACTGAACCTCAATGCTGCCCGCAGCTTCATCGAAGACAGCGCTGCCAACACCCGCGCCCTGCTCGCGGTCAAGGACGTGGAAGCCCTGGTTTCGCTGCAAAAATCCCTGGCGCAACCCGACGCCGACAAGGCGACTGCCTATACCCGCCGGGTTTATGAGATCGCCACACAGACCCAGGAGGCTCTGTCCCACGTGGTGGAAGCTCAAGTTGCCGAACTCAACAAGAACCTCGGCCTGGCGCTCGACGAGGCGGTCAAGACCGCTCCGGCCGGCTCCGACGTGGCGGTTAACGCGCTGCGCTCGGCTATTTCTGCCGCGAACTCGGCCTATGACAGCATGAGCAAGGCTGCCAAACAGGCGAGCGAAATCGCCGAAGCCAACATCGCCGCGGCAACTGCAGCAGTTACCCCGAAAAAAGCTGCCAAGAAAGCAGCCTGAGCCTTAAGCAAGCACGTCCCATCCGGCCCTGAAAAGGGCCGGAGTCACATGCGGCGCACCCCGGCCCGCAAGCAGAAAACAGCGCTTCATCTTCGGGGCCGGATTTACCGGCCGCCGCCAGGCTGTCTGCAGTCGATCAGTCCTTTCGTTTCGAGTTCCATTCGCAGGCCATCCCCGAATCGTCCGGCTTACCCCGGCACGGATGGCGCCAGGCAAGAGCAAAGGAGCAAGCATGTCCGCAACACTTACCGCACGAAAATTCATGGATCGCGGCACCGGCGCGTTCATCCATTACCTGCATATCGACCTGGCGACCGTCGGGTTGGCACTGTTCTTCGTCGTCGCCGGCGGCCTGGTCGCCAACATCAGCCTCTTCGCAGCCAGCGAAGCAGCGCGCCCTTACTTTAGCGGGCCCGTCGCAACGCCGGCAGCGGCGCGAGGCGCGCAACCCGCCCCGCATCGGCTGACACCGGCCATGGCAGCTGCACTCGACCAGGTGGCCCAGCGCTACCGGGTATCGGCGGAAGCCTTGCAGCCGGTTTTCGAAGCCGCCCAGGCCGCCGGACGCGAGTGGCGTGTCGACCCCCTGTTGATCATCGCCGTGATCAGCATTGAATCCAGGTTCAACCCATTCTCGCAAAGCAACATGGGCGCACTCGGCCTGATGCAGATCATTCCCCGCTACCATCAGGAAAAGCTGCCGAGAGATGCCGACAACCGGGCCTTTCTCGATCCGGTGATCAACGTACACATAGGCGCACGCATCCTCCAGGAATCGATTCAGCGCCAGGGCGGCTTGATGGAAGGGCTGCAGTACTACGCCGGCGCCGTCGACGACCTTGAGCAGGGCTACGCCAACAAGGTGCTCGCGGAAAAGACCCGGCTCGAACAGGCGTCGCGCCGCAAGGATGCCGTTGGCTGACGCTAGTACGGCAAAAACAGGCCCCTCGCGGTCGGTTATATAGCCAAAGAAATAGCCTGATCCCCACCGGCATGCCGTGTTCCGGTAGCATTCCGTGTCATGCGCAGTGCTTTGACTTTTTTTGCCGCGATTGTTTGCGCGCTCGGCGGCGGCGCCTTGGCAGCCGAGCCAATTTCCCTCGCCGAACTCGCCAAGCCGGGGCGCGTGCTTATGCTGCGCCATACCAACGCACCCGGCACCGGAGACCCGCCGAACTTCAAACTTGACGACTGTTCCACCCAGCGCAATCTCGACCAGTCCGGCCGGGCCCAGGCGCAGGCGCTCGGCCAACGCCTTGCAAACGCCGGCGTCAAGGGGGCCAAGGTCTATTCCAGCCAGTGGTGTCGCTGCCTCGAAACGGCTAAATTACTTAATCTCGGCCCCGTAACGCTGCAGCCGGCACTGAATTCCTTCTTTGCGCGTTCCGAGCAACGCCAAACGACGGTGGCCACCCTGCGCAGCTTCCTCTCAGGTCTGCCGACCAACGGGCCACCGGTGATACTGGTGACCCACCAATTCACGATCAATGAATTTACCGGCGAGGGCACGGCATCGGGGGGCGGCAGCGTGTTCGAGTTGAACGGCTCGGGTACGCCACGCCTGCTCGGCGCGATCAAGCCCGACTGAAACCGGCTGCAGAGGGGGACCCGCCATGCGATCCGTCATTTTCGCCGCATTTCTGCTCCTGACTTCCCTGGCCGGCGCACAGCCGGCCTTGCGCGCCACCCAGCTGGCCGAGTTCACCGACGGGCTTTCGCAACCCCACGACGCGGCCTTCTCGCCGGACGGAAAACTCATCTACCTGACCGACATGCGCAACAGCCGCATCCAGGTGCTCGACGCCATGACGCTAAAATCGGCCGGCAGCTTCGGTGCCGGCGAGTTGTCCTACCCGCACGATGCCGAATTCGACAAATCCGGACGGCTGCTGGTCGCCGACACCGGCAACGACCGCGTGGCCATCTACGAGTTCAAGGGCGCACAGGCGAAGCTGGTCGCCGAGCTGAAGGGTCTTTCCGGTCCGGAGGGCGTGGCGATCATGCCCGACGGCCGCGTGCTCGTCACCAATACGCGCAACGCAACGATCAGCGTATTTCGCGACGGCAAGCTGGAGCGCACGCTTGCCGGCCCGGGGACGAAGGACGGTGAGCTGCGCAACCCGCACGACATCGAAGCCGCAAGCGACGGCAGCGTGTATGTCGTCGATTCGGCCAATAACCGCGTCCAGGTGTTCGACGCCGCGCTCAAGCACCGCGCCAGTTTCGGCGCCGAACTGGGCCTCAGCGCGCCGAAGTACCTGGCGATCGATGGCGACCGCATCTGGCTAGCCGACGAGTACAAACACCGCATCCTGTTGCTCGATCGCGGCCACAAACTGCTCGGCGTGCTGGGCAGCGGCAAGCGCGGGCGCGCCGCAGACGCCTTTTACAAGCCCGAGGCCGTGCTTGCCCGCGCCCCCCATGTCTGGGTCATCGATACCTATAACGATCGCATCGTGCTTTTGCGCATCGACTGAGGGCCGATGAACCGGGGCGACAAGCGCCTGCGCCTTTATAATCGCGCATGACCGAATCCCCTCCAGCAGCTTCCAGCTCCCCGCTCCCCGCCGCACCTGCCGACGTTTCCGCCCCGGTGGAGCTTTCATTTGCCAGCCTGCCGCTGGCACCGTCCACGCTGGCGAACCTGCAACAGCTGGGCTACCTGCAGATGACGCCGATCCAGGCCGCCAGCCTGCCGCTGGCCCTGGCCGGCCACGACCTGATCGCGCAAGCCAAGACCGGCAGCGGCAAGACCGCGGCATTTGCCCTGAGCCTGCTGGCCAGGCTGAATCCGCGCCGCTTCGCGGTGCAGGCACTGGTACTGTGTCCGACACGCGAACTGGCCGACCAGGTGAGCCAGGAAATCCGCCGCCTGGCGCGCGGCGCGGAAAACATCAAGGTGTTGACCCTGTGCGGCGGCAGCACCATGCGGCCGCAGATCTCCAGCCTCGAACACGGCGCCCACGTCGTCGTCGGCACGCCGGGGCGGATCATGGACCACCTGCAACGCGCCAGCCTCGACCTCTCCGCGCTCGACACGCTGGTGCTGGACGAAGCCGATCGCATGCTCGACATGGGCTTCTACGACGACATCGCCTTCGTCGCCAAAGCCTGCCCCAAGGCGCGCCAGACCCTGCTCTTCTCCGCCACCTTTCCGGAAGGCATCGCCACCCTGGCGCGGGCTTTCCTGCGCGATCCGCAGCAGGTCACCCTGCCCGAACAGCACGAGAGCAGCAAGATCCGCCAGCGCTTCTACGAGGTAACCAACGAACAAAGGCTGGCCGCCGTTGCGCTGCTGCTCAAGCATTACCGCCCGGTCAGCACCCTGGCCTTCTGCAATACCCGCCAGCAGTGCCGCGACCTGCTGCAGGTCTTGCGCGCCGAAGGCTTCGTCGCCCTCGCCCTGCACGGCGAGATGGAACAGCGCGAACGCGACCAGGTGCTGGTGCAGTTCGCCAATCGCAGCTGCTCGGTACTGGTCGCCACCGACGTCGCCGCGCGCGGCCTCGACATCGAGCAGCTGGAAGCGGTGATCAACGTCGATATCACGCCCGACAGCGAAATCCACGTCCATCGCATCGGCCGCACCGGCCGCGTCGACCAGGAAGGCTGGGCCTTCAGCCTGGTCAGCAGCAACCAGAAAGGACGCGTCGCCAACATCGTCAAGACCATGGGCGTCGATGTCGAATGGCGCTCCCTTAACGATCTGCAGATTACCGCCGGCGCTCCCCTGCTGCCGCCCATGGTCACGCTGCTGATCCTCGGCGGGCGCAAGGAAAAGATCCGTCCCGGCGACGTGCTCGGCGCGCTGACCGGCGAAGCCGGCTTCAGCAAGGAGCAGGTCGGCAAGATCAACGTCACCGACACCAGCACCTATGTCGCCGTCGCGCGCGGCATCGCGAAGGAAGCCCTGCGCAAGCTGTCGGCGGGCAGCATCAAGGGCAAGAAGGTGAAGGTGCATTTGCTGAGCGACAAGGGTGGTTAGCGTGAAATACCTTGTTGGGAGCCCCTTGTGATGTACGCGCACAGCGCGCCGACTAGTAACCCCCCGCGAGGGGCGAGGCGGGAATTCGCGACGCATGCGTCGCGCCGCCGCAGCCGGCTGGCTGTGCAAAGCCAGCCGTGGCCCGCGCAGCGGAAGGGGGGCGGGCGACCAATTCGCCTTTCGCGTTTTCAACCTCGGCGAATGACTCTCGCTGCCATGAGCGTTAAATGAAGACGCCTGCGCGACTCCAGCCGCTGGTAACCGAAGGCCTGGTCGACGAGGTGCTGCGCCAGCTGATGAGCGGCAAGGAAGCCACCGTCTATATCGTCCGCTGCGGCGAAGAGATCCGCTGCGCCAAGGTCTACAAGGACGCCAAGCAGCGCAGCTTCCGCAAGAGCACCTCCTACCAGGAAGGCCGCAAGACCAAGAACAGCCGCCAGGCGCGCGCCATGGAAAAGGGCTCGCGCTACGGGCGCCAGATGCAGGAAGAAGCCTGGCAAAGCGCCGAGGTTGATGCCCTGTATCGCCTCGCCGCCGCCGGCGTGCGCGTGCCGCAGCCCTACATCTGCCACGAGGGCGTGCTGCTGATGGACCTGGTGACCGATGCCGACGGCCATCCGGCACCGCGCCTCAACGACATCGAGCTGTCGCCGGAACAGGCGCTGGAATTCCACGCCGGGCTGCTCGAGCAGGTGGTGCGCATGCTCTGCGCCGGCATCATCCATGGCGACCTGTCCGAGTACAACATCCTGGTCGGAGCCGACGGCCCGGTCATCATCGACCTGCCGCAGGCGGTGGACGCCGCCGGCAATAGCAGCGCCGGCGCCATGCTGGAACGCGACGTCGCCAACCTGGCGAGTTACTTCGGCCGCTTCGCGCCCGAGTTGGTCGACAGCGACTACGGCAAGGAAATCTGGCGCCTTTATGAGGCAGGCAACCTGAGTCCCGGCAGCGAACTGACCGGCCGCATCGAAGTCGAGCATCGCATCGCCGATGTCGATGCCGTGCTCGAAGAAGTCAAGCTGGCGCTGCAGGCCGAAGAGCGCCGGCTCCTCTACCAGGCCGGCTGAGCGCCGTAGCGCCGGCACCGACTCTTCATGTCCGACGAAATCATCGCCACGACGCGCAAGTGGCTGGAGCGCGCCGTGATCGGCCTCAATCTCTGCCCCTTCGCCAAGAGCGTGCACGTCAAGGGCCAGGTGCGCTATGTCGTCAGCGCGGCGCAGACCGAAAACGCCCTGCTCGACGATCTCGAACGCGAGCTGAAGTTTCTCGCCGAAGCCGCGCCGGCCGAGGTCGACACCACGCTGTTGATCACGCCGGAGGTGCTGACCGATTTCGACGACTTCGCCAGCTTTCTCGATCTGGTGGAAGTCGTACTGCGCACCCAGGGCCTGTCCGGCATCCTGCAGGTGGCGAGCTTCCATCCCGATTACGTGTTTGCCGATGCCGAGCCCGACGACATCGCCAACTACACCAACCGCGCGCCCTACCCGACCCTGCACTTGATTCGCGAAGCCAGCCTGGAGCGCGCCACGGCGGCCTTCCCCGATGCGGCGGAGATCTACGAGCGCAACATCGAAACCCTGAACGAACTCGGGCTGGCAGGCTGGCGCGCGCTCGACGTCGATGCGCCGGCGAAGCCCAAGTCCTAGTCATGCCGAACGCCGGAGCCGCATCCCTGCTGCGCGAGGATGAAGTCGAATTCACCGCCATCCGTGCCCAGGGCGCCGGCGGCCAGAACGTCAACAAGGTCTCGAACGCCGTACATCTGCGTTTCGACATCCGCGCCTCTTCGCTGCCCGAGGAGCTCAAGGCCCGCCTGCTGCAATTCAAGGATCAGCGCATCACGGCCGAGGGCGTGGTGGTGATCAAGGCGCAGCAGTTCCGCAGCCTGGAACGCAACACGTTTGCCGCGCTGGAGCGCCTGCGTGAGCTGATCGCCCAGGCCGCCTTCATTCCCCTGCAGCGGCGGGCCACCAAACCGACCCGCGGTTCGCAAAAGCGTCGCGTGGACAGCAAGGTCCTGCGCGGAAAGGTCAAGGCCCAGCGCGGCCGCGTCAGCGATACCTGAGCCGCGGCGGCGGCCCGCCGTGAAACAAGTTGTTGCAATTTGCCATCGGACCCATTGAACCAATGGCGAGGGGCCCCATCTATACGTTCATTGAACAGCAGATGCCGCAAATGGAGCCTGACATGCAGCCCACCGTAATCCTCAGGTTTCTCGACGACTCGCGCCGCTACCTGGCGAGTTGACCCACGTTTCCCGGCGGCTGGCTCCCCTCCAGTCGCCCGAAGGCGCTGCCTCGGTGGCGCCTTCGCCTTTATCGCAGCATGAATCGGCA
>Ga0082335_1005633_pt1 | contig 17061 bp, 15 predicted proteins | sample Subgrocontami58m_FD_72375 | JGI IMG/M metagenome (GOLD analysis project Ga0082335, IMG submission 72375) | Subsurface groundwater microbial communities from S. Glens Falls, New York, USA - GMW37 contaminated, 5.8 m (SPADES assembly) (version 2) ... | reverse complement strand
GCGCCCGCCACCACCGCGTGGATGATCGAGCCGCCGCGGAACGGCGGGCGGCCGGCAATCATCTCGTAGAGGACGGTGCCCAGCGCGAAGACGTCGGAGCGCGCGTCGACCTCCTCGATCCGCCCGCGCGCCTGCTCGGGCGACATGTAGGCGGGCGTGCCCATCGTCATGCCCGTGCGCGTGAGGCGGGTCGACTCCCCGCCGACCTCCTTCGCGAGGCCGAAATCGGTGAGGTAGACGCGGTCCTCGGCCTTGAGCTGGAAGAGCCCCTTCCGCGTCGTGCCGGGGTCGCTGTCGGTGAAGCGGTTCGAGTCGCCAGCCTTCGGGTCGTCGTTCTTCGGGATCGTCCGCGGCCCGCCCGAGAACTCGAGGAGGATGTTCCCGGGCTTCAGGTCGCGATGGATGATCCCGTGCTCGTGCGCGTACTGGAGGGCATAGGCGACGTCGCGCGCGATCCGGAGCGCGTCGGCGGGCTGGATCGCGATCCGCTCGCGGAGGAGGTGCTCGACGGAGCACCCCTCGATGAGGTCCATCGTGAAGTAGTGGTGCCCGTGCTCGACTCCGACGTCGTGGATCGGGACGACGTTCGGGTGGCGGAGCTTCGCGGCGGAGCGGGCCTCGCGGATGAACCGGTCGATCTGGTCCTGCCCGGCCTCCTCCCCCGCGATGAGGACCTTGAGGGCGACGGTCCGGCCGAGCCCGATCTCGGTCGCGCGGTAGACGATCCCCATCCCGCCGCGTGCGATCTCGTCGACGACCTGGTACTTCCCGAAGCTGCGCGGGACGGCGACCTGCTCCTCGGCCCTTCGGATCTCGGTCTTGTTCTCGCCCGCGGGGTTGAGGTCCCCTTCGAGGAGGATGACCGTGCCGTCGACGCCGGGGTCCTGGACGGGGGCGCCCGTGACGGCGAAGAGGGCGCCGCAGCTCGGGCACTTCACGCTCGCGCCGATCTTGAACGCCGCGGCGTTGTACTGCCGCTTGCAGCCGGGGCAGACGACGATCCCCTTCCCCTGGAGCGTCAGGAGCGCGCGGAGCTGCGTGGGGGAGAGGAGATTCCGCTCGACGAGGATCTGCCCCAGGCGGAGTCCCTTCCCGGGGGCGCTCTTCTGCGCGACGAGCGCCTCGTCGAGGGCCTCCTGGGCGATCCATCCCATCGAGACGGCGAGCGCACCAAGGTCGTTTGGAGGTTTCTGCATGCGGGTCCGCCTGGCAAGGCCAGCCCAGCCATCTGGCCTTGCCAGTTGCTGGGAGGGTCGAGCGGGATTCTCGCCGATCGGGGCGCCGGAGGCAACCGGCGAGTCGACCGCTAGCGAGGTCCTGCGACAGGATCCGCCAGTCGCGTCGAACCAGGCGTCTGCGGAGGGGCGAAGAGCGAGGGGCGAGGGGCGACTTCTTCTCCCACGGGCTCGCCCTTCGCCCCTCGGCCCTCGCCCCTCTGGTACCCGCTCATTCGACGACTTGCCGCCATCTACTGCAGGACCTGGTCAACGGTGAACTAGCGGTGGGAGAGGGTGGCGAGGGCGTCGGCGCAGTTCCGCGCGGTGCGGTGCGTCGCGAAGGGGAGCTCGGCCGCGGCGGCGCCTCCGCGCGAGAGCTGGTGGACGACGACGAGGTAGTCGAGCTGCGTGACGCGGAGCTCGACCCAGTCGACGTCGTTGAAGTCGACATCGACGCGCTGGGTGGTGTCGACGACGGGACCCGGGAGGGGCTCGACGTAGGAGAAGGCGTGCTGGCCGACCTCGATGTGCTTCATGCCGGCGTACTCGAGGGAGGCGCGGAGGACGGCCTGGGCCTGGCAGGTGTCCCAGCAGCGGATGTGCGGCGCCTCGTGGAGGTGGACGGAGGGCGAGCACCCCGCGAGCGCGACCGCGCACGCGAGGAGGCCGACCAGCGACCAGCAAGCTGGCCTGGCCAGGCTGGCCTTGCCAGCCAGCAAGCTGGCCCTGCCAGCCCGCACCGCCCGCATCGTCATCTCCGAGGCTCCGGACGCACCGCCTCCGCCCTGCGGGGAGACACTCCCCGCCATTCGAATTGCATCGGCAATCGGGAGTGCGGAACTGGAACGGATCTGCAATGGAGAGAATGGGTTGCCGCGGGGGCTAGCTGCCCTGCGGGCGACGACGCTGCTCGAGAATGGCCTGAAGTCCCTTGATGTCCTCTTCGTCCTTTGGGCGCTTGCCAAGGCGCTTCAAGAGGATGAGATCCTCGATGGCAGGAATCGGGATCACGAGTCCCTTCTCCTCGTCGCGAAGGTCCATGCGGCGCGCATGAACCTCATCGAACTCGATGCGCTCTCCGGTCGCGAGGAGGAACTCGCGCACCTTCCAGACGTCGACCTTGGTGTCGTTCTCGAGATGGAAGAACGGGACGGAGCGCATGCGATCGCGGTCGACCGACGGGACGAGCCCGAGAGCGTCGGCCTCCCGAAGCAGCGCGTCCAGGTTGGCGGGGTCAGGATGGACCCAGAAATCGTAGTCGAACGAGTGGACGGGCAGCCCATGGAGGATACATGCCTGACGTCCGATGAGGACGTAGCGGACGCCGGCGCGACCCAGAGCGATCAGCAGCTCGATCTCCCGTTGGAATCCACCGCTATCGGATTCCACGTGAGAGCCTCTGAAAGTAGAGGGCCACCTGACGCTGGCGGTAGGCGATGCGGAGCTTCTGGAGCGGTGGGAACTTGGAAAACCAGCGGTAGTTGTCCAGGAAGGCAGCGCGCTCCTCCGCCGTCAGCGGCGGGCAGGGAGGGAGCGGGTCGGCCACGAAGAACGAGGTCACCTCGGCATCCGCTGTTCGCGCATCCACGACAGGTACTCCATCCGCCTGACGCACTCATCCTACTGCCGCGCCGCCGGGGCTGCAAGGCCGCTGGCCACCGAGATGCAGCCGGTCCTGCGGTGATGCCCCCCCTGCGCTCTGCCGCCCGCTTCGCGGGCTTGCCTCGACATCCCTGCATCGCATTCCCGCGGGCTCGCGCCCGCGGCTATCTGCTGCCGCCCGCTTCGCGGGCTGCCTCGACATCCGCGCCCCGCTCCGCGGGCTGCCTCGCCAGCCCCGCACCGCTCCGCAGCCTGCCTCGCCAGCCCCGCACCGCTCCGCAGGCTGCCTCGCCAGCCCCGCACCGCTCCGCAGGCTGCCTCGCCAGCCCCGCACCGCTCCGCAGGCTGCCTCGACATCCGCGCACCGCTTCGCGGGCTGCCTCGCCAGCCCCGCACCGCTCCGCGGGCTGCCTCGACATCCGCGCACCGCTCCGCAGCCTGCCTCGCCAGCCCGCGGAGCGGGCGGCAGGGAATAGCCTGCGGCGTCAGCCGCAGGTCCGTGGGGCGCAGCGGCGACACCGAGCCCGCGGAGCGGGCGGCAGAGCGGCCCAGGCGCGGTCATGCCCCCTGCCTACTTCGACGCGACGGTCTCGCCGGCGGTGCAGTAGTCGATGATCTTCGCGAGCTCGTCCTTCATCGCCTGACGCTCGACGATCCGATCGATGAAGCCGCGCTCGAGGAGGAACTCCGAGCGCTGGAACCCCTTCGGCAGCTCCTGCTTGATCGTCTGCTCGATCACCCGCGGACCCGTGAAGCCGATCAGCGCCTTCGGCTCCGCGAGGATCACGTCGCCCAGCGACGCGAAGCTCGCCATGACCCCCGCCATCGTCGGGTTCGTGAGGACGCTGATGAACAGGCCGCCCGCCTCGTGGAACCAGGCGAGCGCGGCGCTCGTCTTCGCCATCTGCATGAGAGAGAGGCACCCCTCGTACATCCGCGCCCCGCCCCCCGACCCGCTGACGATGATCAGCGGGATTGACAGCTCGAGCGCCTTCTCCGTCGCGCGGGCAATCTTCTCGCCCACGACGCTCCCCATCGACCCCATCAGGAAGCGGCTGTCCGTGACGCCGAAGACGCACGGGTGGCCGTGGACCCTCCCCTTCCCGACGACGATCGCGTCGCGGAGCCCCGTCTTCCCCTGCGCCTCCTTGATCTTGTCCTTGTAGGCCGCGGCGCCGGAGAAGTTGAGCGGGTCGGTCGGGCCCATCAGGGGCCACATCTCCTCGAACGTCCCCGGGTCCACGCAGAGCTCGATCCGCTCCGGTGCTGTGAGCGTGAAGTGGTAGTTGCACTCGGGGCAGGTCTTCTGCCGCTCCTCGACGAGCTTCCGGAAGACGAGCTGCTTGCACCCCTCGCACTGGATCGCGAGGCCGGCCGGCATCTCCTTCTTCTTCCGGGAGATGAACCGCTTCAGGCCATCCCATGCCATGCGCGTAGTCCTCCGTGCGCGATTCTAAATCACCGCTCGCAATTCTCTGGCAGAAGCGCGGGCGCCAACCGAGGAGCGAGGAGCGAGTCCTGCGGTCAGACCTTTCGCTCCTCGCTCTTCGCTCTTCGCTCTTCGGTCCATGCATCCGACTGTCGGAGAATCGCGCGCGGTCATTTAGCGCGCCTGGGCGGCCGCATCCACCGCGGCCTTCCGGATCGAGTCGATCGCCTCCCTCGCGTCGAGGGCGCGGAAGACGCTCGTCCCCGCGACGAGCAGGTTTGCGCCCGCGCGCGCGGCCACCTCTGCGGTTTGCGCAGTCACGCCGCCATCGACCTCCAGGTCGAGGTCGGGGAACTCGGCGTGGAAGCGGGCCATCCGCTCGGTGACCTCCTTCATGAACTCCTGCCCGCCGAAGCCGGGCCACACCGTCATGAAGAGGACGAAGTCGACCTCCCCGGCGAAGAGGCGGACCCAGTCGAGCTCCGTCTCCGGGTTGAGCGCGATGCCGACGCGCGCCCCCCCCTTCCGCCCCGCCTCGATCACCCGCCTCGCCGCGTCCGCGGTCCGCGCCTGCTCGGCGCTGCCGCCCGCGAGGGCGAATCCGCGAGGCCGCGAGACGCGGCAGCCCTCCGGCGCCACCGCCTCCACGTGGAAGGAGATCACCTCCGAGCCCGCGTGGAGGAAGTCGCGGAGATAGCGCGCAGGCTCGGCGATCATGAGGTGGGTGTCGAGGGGACGCTTCGTCACGGCGCGTAGGGCCTTCACGACCTGGGCGCCGATCGTCAGGTTCGGCACGAAATGGCCGTCCATGACGTCGATGTGGATCCAGTCGGCCCCCGCCTCGTCGACGCGCCGCACCTCGTCCCCCAGGCGCGCGAAGTCCGCGGCCAGGATCGAGGGGGCGATGACGACCGGGCGCGCCCGCAAGCGGGCTTCGCCCGTCACCGGTTCGCGAGGACCTGCACGCCCGGCAGCTCCTTCCCCTCGAGGAACTCGAGAGAGGCCCCTCCGCCCGTCGAGACGTGCGTCATCTTCTCGATGAGGCCGAACTTCGCGACCGCCGCCGCCGTCTCGCCGCCGCCGACGACCGTGGTCGCCTTCAGGTTCGCGAGCGTCTGCGCCATCCGCTGCGTCCCCGCGGCGAACTTGTCGATCTCGAACACCCCCATCGGTCCGTTCCAGATCACCGACTTCGCGACCGAGAGCTTCTCCGCGAAGAGCGCGATCGTCTTCGGCCCGATGTCCACGCCGCACCACCCCTCGGGGATCTCGTGCGACTCGATCCGGATCCGCGCCTTCGCCTCCACCTTGTCCGCGACGAGGTGATCGATCGGCAGGACGACCTCGATCTTCTGCGCCTCCGCCTGGGCGAGGATCATCTTGGCGAGATCGATCTTGTCCGCCTCGACCTTGCTGTTGCCGGTCTTCAGGCCCTTCGCGCGCATGAACGTGTAGGCCATCGCGCCGCCGATGAGCATCCCCTTCACGGTCGCGAAGAGGTTGTTGATGATCGTGATCTTGTCGCTCACCTTCGCGCCGCCGAAGACGGCCCAGAACGGCTGCACGGGGCTCTTCAGGAGCGTGACGAGGTAGTCGATCTCCTTCTTCATCTGCAAACCGGCGATGCCGCGAAGGTAGCGCGTCACGCCGACCACGCTCGCGTGCGAGCGGTGGGAGACGGAGAAGGCGTCGTTCACGAAGACGTTGCCGAGGTAGGCGAGCTTCCTGGAGAAGTCGTCGTCGTTCGACTCCTCGCCGGGGTAGAAGCGGAGGTTCTCGAGGAGGACGCACTCGCCGTCCTTCATCTTCCCGACGGTCTTCTCGACCTCGGAGCCCACGCAATCGTCGAGCTTCTTCACGGGGCGGCCGAGGAGCTTCTCGAGCCGCGCGGCGATGGGCGTCATCGAGAGCTTGTCGTCCTTCTTCCCCTCGGGACGCCCGAGGTGGCTCATGAGGACGACCTTGCCGCCGTTGTCGAGGATGTACTTGATCGACGGGAGGGAGGCCTTGATCCGGTTGTCGTCGAGGATGGTCCCGTTGTCGTCGATCGGGACGTTGTAGTCGACGCGCATGAGGACGCGCTTCCCCTTCACGCCGACATCCTGGAGGGTGAGCTTGTTCATGAAGTGAGTCCTCTGGGAGGGCTTTGACTGTGGGGGAAAAGGTGGGGCAACTTACCACCTCGCCTGCCGGCGGGCAACCAAATTAGGAACTCCAACTCCAAAGGCCAACTCCAAGGAAGCGCAAGAACATCCCTTGGAGTTCGATTGGAGTTGGGGTTGGAGTTTCTTGGAGTTGGCGCTTGGAGTTGGAGTTCGCCGCCGAAGCGGGGCCTTGCGCATGACCGCAGTATGGCGTATACCTCTGCCTCCATGCGCAAGGACACGCCAGACCTCGCCATCGCCCGGAGCGTCACGCCCAGACCCATCGCCGAAATCGCCGGCGCGATCGGACTCGGCGACGCGCTCGAGCCGTACGGCCGCTTCAAGGCCAAGATCCGCCCCGAGGTCCTCTCGAGGATCGGGCCGCCGAAGGGGAAGTACGTCGTCGTCACCGCGATCAACCCGACGCCGCTCGGCGAGGGGAAGACGGTCACGACCATCGGCCTCGGGATGGCGATGAACCGCATCGGCCTGCGGACGGCGGTCTGCATCCGCCAGCCGTCGCTCGGGCCGGTCTTCGGCATCAAGGGGGGCGCCGCGGGAGGCGGCTACTCGCAGGTCATCCCGATGGAGGAGTTCAACCTCCACCTCACCGGGGACGTGCACGCCGTCTCGCTGGCCCACAACTTGCTCGCGGCCTTCCTCGACAATCATCTCTACCAGGGGAACCGCCTCGGACTGGATGTCACGAAGATCGCCTGGCGCCGCGTCGTCGACGTGAGCGACCGGGCGCTGCGGCGGATCGTGATCGGCCTCCAGGACGAGAGCGTCCTCCGCGAGACGGGGTTCGACATCGCCGTTGCGAGCGAGGTGATGGCGATCCTCGCGCTGGCGACCTCGTACAAGGACCTGCGCGAGCGATTGGGGAGGATCACCGTCGGGTTCACGCACGACTGGAGTCCGGTGACGGCGCAGGACCTGCGCGGGGCGGGCGCGATGGCGGCGCTCCTGCGCGACGCGCTCGGGCCGAACCTGCTGCAGACGCTGGAGGGGACGCCGGCGTTCGTCCACTGCGGGCCGTTCGCGAACATCGCGCACGGGAACTCGAGCATCCTCGCGGACCGGGTCGCGCTCGCCTGCTGCGACGCGGTGGTGACGGAGAGCGGCTTCGGCGCCGACTGCGGGTTCGAGAAGTTCATCCACGTGAAGTGCCGCACGAGCGGGATGTGGCCCGACTGCGCCGTGCTCGTCGCGAGCGTGCGGGCGCTGAAGATGCACGGAGGGGACTTCAAGGTCGTCCCCGGCAGGCCGCTCGACCCCGCGCTCACGACGGAGGACCTCCCCTCGCTCGAGGCGGGGTGCTCGAACCTGCGAAAGCAGATCGAGAACGTGCGGGTCTTCGGCGTGCCGGTCGTCGTCGCGATCAACCGCTTTGGGAGCGACACGGACCGCGAGCTCGAGCTCGTGCGGCGCGTCGCGCGAGAGGCGGGGGCGGCGGACGCGGCGGTGAGCGAGGTCTGGGCGAAGGGGGGCGAGGGGGGGCGCGCGCTCGCGGAGGCGGTCGCAAAGGCGTGCGCGAACCAGCAAGCTGGCTCTGCCAGGGGCACGCCGAAGTTCCTCTACGAGCTGTCGGCCTCGCCGAAGGAGAAGCTGACGACGCTCGCGAAGACGATCTACGGCGCGAAGGAGCTGAAGCTGCTGCCGCTGGCGAAGAGGAAGTTGAAGGCGTTCGAGGCGCTCGGCTGGGGATCGCTGCCCGTCTGCGTCGCGAAGACGCACCTCTCGCTCACGGACGACCCGACGAAGCGCGGCGCGCCGCGGGACCACGTCTTCACGGTGCGCGACGTGCGGGCGAGCACGGGGGCTGGCTTCCTCGTCGCCTACGCGGGCGAGATCGGCACGATGCCCGGCCTCCCCTCCGTCCCCATCGGCGAGGACGTCGACATCACCGACGACGGCGAGATCGTCGGGCTGTCGTAGGTTCGTGGGGCTGAGGGGTGGTCGGCATGGAACTCCAGTACCACGGCGACGCCATCAGGCTCCTCGGGATCCACGCGGAAGTGGACCCGAAAAGCGTCGCACTTATCCAGAGCACTGAGACCCGTCTCGGCGTCCGTCTACCCGACTCAGTCCGAGAGTGGTATTCGTTGATGGACTCGGTGGGCACACTGGAACAGTGGAGTGGTCCAGGAATGGCGATCCTCCTGGGCCGATTCTCCGAGTCACCGCAGGCCGCCATTGTTAGGCCACATGAGGTTGCACATTCCCTCCTGCCGGTGTTGCTGGAAAACCAGGGAGTCTGCCGATGGGCAGTCGCTCTGGATGGCACTCCTGACCCACCCGTGTATGTAGAGGTCCAGGATTCGCGCGACCCTGGATGGGCGCTGCACGCAGAGGAGTTCTCCAGCTTCCTCCTCGCCCTGTTCTGGGACTTCCGCGAAGGGAAGTTCCACTACTCGGCCCAAGAGACGTCGCTATCTGACACGGATTTCTGCAGACTCGAGAAGAGCCTCGCGCTGGGCCCTCCCACCTACCGCTGGCCCGCTCGTCAGAATTGGCGATTCCGTCGTTCAGACGCCTACCTCAGTCTCTGGCACAGCGAGGGAGAGCAGACGGACTGGATGATCCATGGCACGAGCGAGCCCCCTCTGCTGGAGCTGCTGCGCATGGTCATCGACATGGGCGAGCTCAGGCGGACCCTGTACGCATGCGACGCTGGAGACGAGCGACTCCTGGCCCTCATCGAGTAGTGCGAATCCCGCCAGCGGGATCAGCCCCTTCTCGCCGCGTCGTCAACCGCCAAGTTCGCCAAGGTCGCCAAGGTCGCCATGGCGGGATGGCCGAAGACACATAAGTACAGGTCGGATTCATCCTGGCGATCTTGGCGCGCTTGGCGGTGAAACGAGGACTGGTGCGGGCCGGGGACGAGGTCAGTCTCTCACGTCGAGGTTCTGGCCGACGCCGAGGTCAGATCAAGCGCGAGGCTAATCGATCTCGGCCACGATCCCCTTCTCCGTCCCGGGCCTCGGGCGAAGGACGCCTGCGCGATGGTCCGCGAGGAGGTCCATGCGCTCCATCTCCTCGCAGCCGAGGAGGACGGAGTCGCGGCCGGGTTCCACGAGCGCATCCGTCGTGAGGAGTCGGCCAGGCATGCCAGGCACGCGGATGCGCAGGCCGCTGACGAGGGCGCGCCGCGCCCGACGTCCATCCGCGTAGCGGACCCAGATGTGGTCCGTCGGGAGAAGGCCGAGGTCCTCTGCGAGCCCCTTGGGAATGACCGTGTACATCGATCCGCTGTCCGCCTTCGCGATGACCCGCATGGGCGGGCGCTTCCGCGCGCGGACGTCGCGCTCATCCGCGATGTTCCACAGCTCGATCGTCTGTTCGATGCGCTTCGCCATCCCGCTATCGTAGTGAGGAAGGGAGCTGGAGTCCACACCTCGCCCGATCGAGCGAGGACGCCGACCTGGGATGGCCGGTGGGCTGGGCGTTGGAGTGGTTCGTCTACGCCGTTACGTCGAGGTTCTGGCCGACGCCGAGAAGCTTGAGAAGCTCCTTCATAGCCTCGGTCTCCGTGTCAAGCAGCTTCCCGAGCACGCCGACCTGGGCCTGAACCGATGTCTGGACGCTCGAGAGCCCCGTGGCTACAGAGGCAATGTCCGTCGCATCCGGCATGGCCGACTCCGATGGAGTGTCCCCTCTTCCGGTACATCGGCGTTCGGCCCGCAGTTCCTTGAGCGAATTCTCGGAATCGCGCAAGTCGTTGGCGGGGCGGACAACTACGGCTGCCGTTCGAGGCGGAGGTGAAGCAGCCGCGTCGTCGAATCCGTGACTCGGGCCCCCTCGCGGATCCGCTGCCCCACCACCCACAGGATCCCCTCCTGGTCGCAGACGAGCAGCACCTCGTCCCGCTCCCCGCGCGGGACCTTGTGGTCGATCAGGAACTTCTTCAGCTTCTGCTCCCCCGACGCCCCGAGCGGGTGGAAGCGATCTCCGCGCCGCCGACGACGCACCACAATCGGCAACGCAACGCGGTCCGCGTCGACCCACTCCTCCTCGCGCCCGCGCGAGGCGAGACCCTGTCGCAGCTCCGCCAGCCCGCCCGGCTCGATTCGCGCCGTGATGCCCCTGTGAAAGGCCCAGAGCTTCGTCTCCCCCGGCACCGCGACCGGCCAGTACTTCTCCGAGAAGAGGGACGGCCGAAGCCCCGCCTTGCGGAACTCCACCGCATCCCCTCGCACCTCCACCCGCCACCCGCCGCGGAGGTCGCGCCCTCCCCCCTCGCGCGAGATCGCCTCCTCGATCTCCGCCGTCGTCCGCCGGTCCGGGAGGAGCGCCTTCAGCCGCATCGCGAACTCCCAGTAGACCTCGTAGCGGATCGCCGGATGGAGCCCCAGCAGCCCCTCGCGCGAGACCGTCGTCGTCTCGTAGTCAGGGACGAACTGCATCATCTCGTAGCGCAGGTCCTTCGCCGTCTTCCTCGCGAGCCGCGCCATCCGCGCGATGATCGGGGCGGCGTCGGGCGCCATCTCCGCGAGCGCCGCCCGCAGGCGGTTGCGTCGGAACCGCATGTCCCGGTTCGAGGAGTCCTCCCTCCACGTCTGTCCGCGCCGGCGCAGGTACGCCTCCGCATCGGCGTGCCTCACGTCCAGCAGCGGTCGCACGAGGCGCGCGGCGAACGGCAGCATCGCCCTCACGGGCAGGATGGCGCGGAGGCCGCGCACGCCGCACCCGCGCCCCGCGCGCATCAGGATCGTCTCCGCCTGGTCGTCCAGCGTGTGCCCGACAGCGATGGTGCTGCGGCCGAACTTCTCCGCGGCGCGACCAAGGAAGGCGTACCGCTCGTTCCGCGCGACCTCCTCGATGGGCCTCCCCGCCGCCCGCGCAAGCCCCGCGATGTCGAGGGGCTCGGAGACGAACGGCGCGTCGAGCCTCGCCGCGAGGGCACGGACGAACGCCTCGTCCCCGTCCGCCTCTTCGCCTCGGAGGCCGTGATGGAGGTGAGCGATGAAGAGTCGATGCCCGAGCGAGGTGAGCGCCCAGAGCAGCGCGGTGGAGTCGGCGCCGCCGGAGGCGCCCACGACGACGGCCATCCCCTCGGGGAGGCGGTCGTCCTCGCGCATCGTGAAAAGAACCCGGGCCTCGAAGTCGTCCATGCAACCTCGAGGCCCGTTATATCACGCTGGGTTCGCGGGGCGCTACGCCCCCTACGCTAGTGGCTCGGTGCCTTGACGGCCGCCTCGTCGAGGGGGATGCGCATGGCGTAGAACGACCGCCACACGAAGATCAGGCCGATGACCAGCATGATGGCGCCGACATACGGGCCGAGGTCCATCCCCTCGCCCCGGTGCGCCGCTTCCTTCATCTTCACCGCGATCTCGACGGCCAGCAGGCCGAAGAGGGTCGAGAACTTGATGATCGGGTTGAGCGCCACGGAACTCGTGTCCTTGAACGGGTCGCCCACGGTGTCGCCGATCACCGTTGCGGCATGCAACGGCGTGCCCTTCTCCCTGAGGTCGACCTCGACCAGCTTCTTCGCGTTGTCCCACGCGCCGCCTGCGTTCGCCATGTAGATCGCCTGGAAGAGCCCGAACACCGCGATCGACACGAGGTAGGCCACGAAGTAGTTGGGGTCGAAGAACGCGAAGGCAAGGGTCATGGTCATCAGCGCCAGGAAGATGTTCCACATCCCCTTCTGGGCGTACTGGGTGCAGATCTTGACGACCGTCTTCGAGTCCTCGATATCGGCCTCGGTCTTGTCGAGCCTCATGTTCTTCTTGATGAACTCGACGGCTCGGTAGGCGCCGGTGGTCACCGCCTGCATCGAGGCGCCGGTGAACCAGAAGATCACGGCGCCGCCGGTGATGAACCCCAGCAGGACCGGAGCGTCGGTCAGGCTGATGTGCAGGAACCCGGCCTTCTCCAGGATCAGGATGATCGAGAAGATCATGGTCGTGGCGCCCACCACCGCGGTGCCGATCAGCACCGGCTTGGCGGTCGCCTTGAAGGTGTTGCCCGCGCCGTCGTTGGCCTCCAGGTAGTGCTTCCCGAGCTCGAAGTCCGGGTCGAAGCCGAAGTCGCGCTTGATCTCCTCCTTGATACCGGGGATCTTCTCGGTCTGCGCGAGCTCGAAGACCGACTGCGCGTTGTCGGTCACGGGCCCGTAGCTGTCGACCGCGATGTTCACCGGGCCCATGCACAGGAACCCGAACGCCACCAGGCCGAACGCGAAGGTGGAGCCGTAGTGCCCGAGGATGTCGTGCAGCCCGAGGAGGCTCACGAAGTAGGCGCCCGACATGAGCCCCATGATGAGCAGGCCCATCCAGAAGGCGCTGAAGTTGCCCGCCACGAGGCCGGACAGGATCGTGAGGGAGGGGCCCCCTTCTCGCGACGCGGTCACGATCTCCTTCACGTGCTTGGAGTGGCAGCTCGTGAAAACCTTGGTGAACTCCGGGATGAGCACCGCGGCGAGCGTGCCGCAACTGATGATGGCCGCGAGCTGCCACCAGAGCGAGGGCAGCAGCGTCGCGTGCGCCGCGCCCGGCTTCACGACCGAGATGTCGCTGATCAGGAGCCAGCTCATCCCGAACGAGGTCGTGATGCACAGGATGGCGGCGATCCAGATCAGGCGCGTCAGCGGCTGCTCGAAGTCGAACTCCTTGAGCCCGGCGTACTTGGCCTTCGAGATCGCCTGGTTGATGAAGTACGCGCAGCCGGACATGAAGTCCATCAGGAAGCGCATCGCGAAGATCCAGACGATGAACTTCACCTGCAGGTCCAGGTTGTTGACCGCGATCTTCTTCGTGAACGCCAGCGTGATGAACGAGATGAGCGCCACGCCGGTCACGCCGTAGGTCTCGAAGCCGTCCGCCGTCGGACCCACGGAGTCGCCCGCGTTGTCCCCCGTGCAGTCGGCGATGACGCCGGGGTTGCGGGGGTCGTCCTCCTTCACGTTGAAGACGATCTTCATGAGGTCGGAACCGATGTCGGCGATCTTGGTGAAGATGCCGCCTGCGATGCGCAGCGCCGAGGCGGCGAGCGACTCGCCGATCGCGAACCCGAGGAAGCAGTAGCCGACGATCTGGCGGGGCACGAAGAGGAGGATGATGACCATCATCACGAGCTCGAGCGAGATGAGGTAGAGCCCGATGGACATGCCTGCGCGCAGCGGGATGCTGACCACGTCCCACGGTTGGCCGCGCAGCGATGCGAACGCCGTGCGTGCGTTCGCATAGGTGTTGACGCGGATTCCATACCAGGCCACCGCATACGAGCCCGCCATGCCGACGATGCTGAAGAAAAGCACCCGGACGACGGTTCCCACGCCCTCATGCTGCAGCCCCATGAAGTAGTAGGACATCGCGCACGCGATCAGGGCGAACAGCATGAGCAGGAACTTGCCCTGCTGGATCAGGTAGGTCTTGCACGTCTGGAAGATGATCTCCGCGATGTTGAGCATCGACTTGTGCGCCGGCAGGAGGTGGATCTGACGCCGCAGATACAGGCTGATCCCGAGCGTGCCGGTGATCACCAGGGCGCCGTAGAACAGCAGGTTCCATGCGGAAACCTGCGTCCCGGCGATGTGAAACGAGCCTTCGTGCAGATCCGGAATCGAGAGGTCCGCCTCGCCTGCGAAGGCAAGGCCGGCGCCTGCGAACACGAAGAAAAGTGCGGCGAGCGGCAATAGGTTGCGGCGAAGCAGACGAGCCATGCAAGCACCCTTGGCGAAATCGGGACCGACGATTCCCAGACCTGCGGGGGCGGAGTTATTACCACGCGGGCAGTTGGGGGTCAAGAACTGGCGCGCGCGTGCCGCAGCGGAGTGAGTAGAGGGCCCGAACCGGCTTCGCGCTACCGAGGAGTGGAGGCCCGGGGGGCGCCGATTGGCGCCGCCGCGCCGGGGACGATCCGCAGGCTCACCCGGTCCCCTTCTCGCACCGCGCGGAGGGCCTTCGGCGCGTTGAGGAGGGTCCCCTCGTAGGTCCCCTCTCCCGTCTTCGCGTCGAGGCGGACCCACATCCGTTCGACGGCCGCCTCGGCCCCCGGGTCATGGAAGTCGGCGGGGACGTCGTCGGGAAGTCCATTGAGGAAGAGGGCCCGCAGGTCGGGGTCGCTGCGCCACGGCGCGGCGTCGCCCAGCAAGCTGGCCTTGCCAGTCGGCTCGGACGGTTGGAAGGCCGTGAGGGGACGGTCGAAGCCGCGGGCCTTGTAGAGGACGTAGACCACGACGATGATGACGACCGCCGTCGCGATGAGCCAAGGGTTCATGGTGATGCCGGAGGGGGGAGTTGAACCCCCACCCCCTTGCGAGGAACGGATTTTGAGTCCGTCGCGTCTGCCAGTTCCGCCACTCCGGCCATTCGACGGCAGGATACCCGCGCATCCCCCCTTCCGCAAGCGCCTCGCGAATCGGGATTGACGGCACATTCCCCTCCGGTTACAGTGCCCCGCTTGCCGACATCCCCTGAGGAGAGTGACACCATGCTCGCCCCGGCATCCAACCACGTTTCGAGCCTCCGGTTCGCGCTGCGCGGCCTCCTCGCCGCCCTCGGCGCCCTCGCCGTCATCGGCTGCTCCCATACCGTCGGCTACGAGACGACCGCCGAGAACGTCGACCTCGCCCCTCACCGCCTCCCCGTCCGCGTCGCAGTGCTGCGGATGGTCGACGTCCGCGCGCAGGACGAGGTCAAGACCGACGCCGCGTTCCTCTCCAAGTGGGACCACTCCGAGGACAGCGATTTCGACGACGCCGATCTCCCCGCTGCGATCTCGCAGATGGCTGCCAGGCACCTCGACGCGAGCGGGATCTTCGCAAAGGTCGAGTACGTCTCCGACGTCCCCCTGAACGCCGACCCGGACGCCCTTGCGAAGCTGCACGCCCTCGGATACGACGCCGTCGTCGTCGCCTCGATCGAGCACTTCAGCGGGAACCGCCGTTGGGACCTCGCCCGCGGCGGCGTCTTCATGCTCGCGGGCCCGATCGGCACCGCCGCGAACCTCGCCATGGGCCACCGCGCGGGAGGCCTCGTCACCTTCAACCCGATCACCATCGTCAGCACGACGAGCGGGCTCGTGGTCTGGACCGGCCAGGCGACCGGCGACTACCAGACGACGACCTACATCACGGGGACCGCGCCCGGCTACGCAAACGAGGCGCTCAAGGTCGCGCTCAACGACTTCTCCCACCGCCTCGACGGCGAGAGCGAAGACATCGCGCAGCGCCTCACCGTGCGGCGGGAAGAGGTCGCCGGCCCCCTGACGCCCGGGCAGGAGGCCGCCCCCACCCTCCTCGACCGCGCCCTCAACCCCGCGAAGGCGGGCGTGAGGGCCGCGGGGACGGCCGCCTCGAAGGCGGGCGAGGCCGTCGACAACGTCTTCGACAGCATCTTCGGCGGCGGGAAGAAGGACGAGAAGCCGGACGAGAATCCGGACGAGAAGCAGGACGAGCCGAAGTAGCTACTCCTCCGCGATCGCCCGACCGTCGACGATCTTCCACTTCTCCTCGATTTCGCGGAACTCGCGCTCGTAGGTCCGCCCGCCGGTGTAGACCGTGCGCAGATCCTTGTAGAGGAGCTTCGGGTTCCAGTACCGCTCCTTCCGGTCGTAGGCGAGCATCTTGAACACGACGTACCGGAACCCCGCCGAGATCCCCGACGTCGACACGACGAACGCGCGCGCCGTCTTCAGGTAGTCGGGGACGAGCGCCATCTCCGTCCCCGAGGGGACGATCTGCTCCCCCGTCGCGCAGTAGTACATGGCCAGCCCCAGGGAGTAGATGTCGCTGCGGATGTCGAGGGCTCGCTCGCCGCGCCACTTCTCGGGCGACATGAACGTCCGCGTGCCGATCGGCACGCCGTGCGCCCCCTTCACGTCGGGGTCGAATCGCATCGACTCGATCATCCCCAGGTCGCACAACTTGATCGTCCCGTCCGGCGCGACGAGGAGGTTCTCCGGTTTCAGGTCGCCGTGGACGAGCGCGTGGTCCTCCAGGTAGCCGAGCACGAGGGTCACCTCGCACGCGATCCGCAGCACCTCCTTCTCGGGGAGCCACTCCTTCTCGAAGACGACCTTCCGCAGCATCGGACCGTCCACCAGCTCCACGATCGCGTAGAGCGTCCCCGCGGCCTCGGAGGCGCCGTACCCGTGCACGAGGTTCGGGTGGTCCAGCTCCTGGAGGAGCTGCGCCTCGCGCAGGAACTCCTTCCGCCGGAGCGGATCGTTCGCGAGGTGCGCGTGGAGGATCTTCACCGCGACGCGGGCGCCCGTCTTCTCCTGCAGACACCTGACGACCACCGCCGTCGCGCCCGTTCCGAGGACCGCCTCGGCGCGCAGACCCGGCAGCGCAGGGATCTCCGACAGCTTCGGCACCCTCTTCGGCACGCGCGGGACGTTGCTCATCGGACCCCCTGCAGGTCAGGGTCCTGCTCCACGAGGGGCGCGATCGCCCCATCGCGGGCGCGCGCCTCCACGAGGGCGCGGCGGGCCTCCCCCGCCCCCCCCCCCCCGACCAGGAGGGGCGCCGCCAAAGACCCCAGGAGCGCGATCGCCGGCGAGGGGGGGCGGGCGGGGGGGGGCGCCCCCCGCGCCCCCCCCCCGCCCCCTGGGGCCGGGCCGGGGGGGCGCGGGTGGTTTGGGGAGCCCGCGGCGGGCGGCGGCGCGCGCAGGCGCGCGAGCTCGGCCGCCTCCTGCTCGACGCGCACCGCGTCCGCCC
>Ga0082335_1005632_pt1 | contig 17063 bp, 10 predicted proteins | sample Subgrocontami58m_FD_72375 | JGI IMG/M metagenome (GOLD analysis project Ga0082335, IMG submission 72375) | Subsurface groundwater microbial communities from S. Glens Falls, New York, USA - GMW37 contaminated, 5.8 m (SPADES assembly) (version 2) ... | reverse complement strand
AATTGTCGGAGATGTGCATATAAGAAACTCTGGAAAATTAAATATAAGTTCTAATAATGCAAGTCAGGGATATCAAACATCTCTGACTATTTACGGAAATTTAAACAAAACTTCAACAGTAAGCGGAGCATTTTCAACAGGCATAAACTCAACAATCATCTTTGCAGGAAGTTCTTCTTTTAATTCAACTATATATTCAAATGAAACATTCTATAATTTGAATATAACTAAGACTGGAGGCTATGTGTTTTTTCCAGCCGGAGGTTTGACTAATGTGACTGGTTCGTTTAATGTTTTGGGAAATTCTTCAAACAATGCTTATCTAAGAAGTTCAACAAGTGGAACAAAATGGAAAATTAATGCGTCAAGCAATAATGTGAATTATGCAGACGTTAAAGATTCAAATAGTACTGGGACAGCGATATATGCCTATAATTCTGTAGATTCAGGGAACAATAATAACTGGGATTTTTCTGCGCCAAATGCGACGTTACTTTCTCCAGCAAATAATAGTTATGTGAATAATGCAACGCAAAACCTAACTGTAAACTTGACAGATGATATTGGAGTAAAAAACGCTAGTTTGTATATTAATGGGGTGTTCAATCAAACTGCTGTTATTTCGAGCGTTACAGGAACACTTTCAACAACATTAGGGATTGTTTTAACATTTATTGACGGAATTTACAACTGGTTCTACCAATTATTTGATTTTGCTGGAAATAGTTTTATTACCGGAAATAATACTTTGACTGTTGATACGGTTTATCCACAATATACTTTTACAGCGCCTGTGAATAATAGTTATTATAATTATACTAATATCTTATTTAATGTTTCTTCTTCTGACTCGCCGAATGCTTCGATTGTTCCGAATATAGATGGCTCTTTGGTTTCATGGTGGAGAATGGATGATTTGAATAGTTCTGGGGGAGTTGTGGATTATATCGGCTGTTATGATAATGAGACAGAGATACTTACGGAAAACGGATGGAAATACTTTAAGAATTTGGGAGACGAAAAAGTTGCCACACTGAATAATAAGACTGGAAAAATGGAGTGGCAGAAGCCGACTGAAAAACAGACTTACAATAATGACTTTGGATTTATGTACAATATAGCTCTTGAAGATGGAAGCAAGTTAGTCGTTAGCAAGGAGCATAAGGTTTATTTGAGTACGAAGAATGAAGAGGGGAAAGACAATAACTTAATAGGCATCATCGTGATGGAGGAATCTGGCAAAAATGACAGTATCTTCTTCAACCTTGAACATGAGAATATAACTTCCGACATGAACTCTTTTGTAGTCTTTAAGGTCTCCCCTCAGATTTTTGAAATGCTGAATAACAGCCCTATCCAATTGAGCAATTTGACAAATCTTCTTTTGAACCGCGCCGAAAAGAGCTGGGTCTTTTCTTTTAAGCTTAATAAGAATATCATTAATCAGAGTAGTGTCAATATTCATAATGACTTACAAAAGTCATTGAACTCTTTTAAGCTTTTTGGTTTGAGCTTGCCAGATTTTAAATCTTTAGAAACTTTTTCTACATCATCAACCAGCTCTTTAACTATGGATGATTTAACTTCGCGGGAGTCATCTTCAGAAATTTCAGATATTTCCCGTATCTTTTTTAATAATGCCAGTCTCATAACGTCTTTAAGAGTTTCAGCAAATGCTCGCCTCGCTACAGATGACCAATTAATAAAATCAGTTTTATCCATTTTGAGTTTCAATTCATCAGGTACGGATAAGGTTATTGTTCCCATTTTAAATGTACAAAGTAATTACTTATATTCTTTGTTTACAAAGGATGTATTTAAACCTTTCGATTCGGCAGATTTAGCGGATTTTAGCCTGCAACAAATTAAGGATGTTTATAGCAACTATTTTCGAGGTAATGATGTTTATTTTCTGGATGCTAAGAATAAACCGATAAAAGTTGAAAGCATAACTAAAGAAGCTTATTCAGGCAAGATTTACGATGTTGATGTGCCGAATGATATTGTTTTAGTAAGAAGATTAAGTGGTAATGGGGATGCTCAAACAAGACTAAGCAATACCCGAACAAAACAACCAAGTTCGTTACAAATTAATAATATTGATAATAATCTTGAGGTGTCGGATTCAAGAAGTTTAGTGGGTTTAGATGAGCAAGAATGTGGTTTAAGCGATAATAATGAAACTAATGATGCTCAAACAGAACTAACTAACTCTAATCGACAAATTGAGATAAAAATTAATAATGATGGGAATAATATTGATAATGTTGATGATAGAGAAAATAATGATGCCTCTGTAGCATCAAAGGTAATGCAAATCTTAGCGGATTATAATTATCAGTGTGACAATAACTATATAAACTTTTCTATTGGTAATTTTAATGCAGAGGATGCCGTGGTAGCATCAAAGGTAATGCATCGGTCTGAAAAACCGTGTCTTAGCGGACTTCTGGGTTCGATTCCCAGCCACGGCGCCTCTGTAAATTATAATTCTGATAATATTGATAATGTTAATCTTGAAATATCGAGTTCAGGGAGTTTAGAGGGGGCTTCTCAAGATTCAAGCGGTTCGAGTGGGGATTTAGTTGAGGTTGAGTTAAGCAATAATGATGAAAATGCAGTTATAGATATGACTGGAGCAATTTGGAGCGGGAACTCGAATAATGGAACTCCTGTTGGAGGAGCTTCGCAGGTTACGAATGGGAAAATGGGAAAGGCGTTTGGGTTTGATGGAGTGAATGATTATGTTGATGTAGGAACTACAGTTAATAAGTATAATGATACAGCAACCTATTCTGTTTGGTTTAAATTGAATGATAACCTTACTAGTCAAGCAATAGTGGGTCATGATGTTAATTCAGGCCAAGTTTGGACTGGAACAGTCTGTGGGCATTTATGGTTATCTTCAGGGAATCTAAGGACTCAATTATATGATGGTTCATATCTTTCTGTGGAAACAGCAATTAGTACACAAAGATGGTATCATGCAGTTTATATAATCAATACAACAAATCCTACTGGAAATTTGTCTTTATACTTAAATGGAAATTATATAAATTCTGTTAGTTTTAATGTTCCAACATTTGGGTTTGTAGGGGGTAATGCCTGTGACTTAAATGGCATTAAGATAGCTCGACAATCTACTAGTACAGGTTTTCCTTTCAACGGTTCCATCGACGACGTAATGATATTCAATCGTTCGTTGTCTGCAGATGAAATAAAATCATTGTATAATGCAACAGCATATCAGCATACTGAAATTCTTTCGGCTAATGCTAATCATACATTCACTGCTTATATTCAGGATTTTGCAGGAAATGTGAATAATACGGGACAGGTTAGGTTTACACTTGATACAATTTTCCCGACATATAATTTTAGTTCGCCGAGCGAAACATCAGGAAGCTACATCAATAGAAATAATATTGTTGTAAATTTAAGCGTTAATGATACGAACTTTGCAAATAGGACTATTTATTTATATAATTCGAGCGGAAGTTTAAATCAATCAAACTTCTCAACTTCAAATCCTTCTTTTGTTAATTATACTGGGCTTGCTGATGGTTTATGGTTCTTTAATGCAACTATCTTTGACCTTGCGGGAAACTTTAATAATACTGAGACGAGGAATGTTACGGTGGATACAACTTTCCCGGTAATAAATTATGGGGCTAATATGGCTGTGAATAAAGCAAACCTTTCTCAGAACTGGACTTTTGTCAATATAACGCTTACGGAAATAAATCTTGCTAATCTAACTTATAATATCGTGAACAATACCGGCACTGTTAATCAGACTAATTATACTTCTGCTATACTGACGATTAACTGGACTAATCTGCCTGACACTAACTACTCGTATTGGGTTAATGTTACTGATTTAGCTGGAAATAAAAATTCTACTCCTGTAAGAACAATAACTCTTGATAAAACAGCGCCTTCTGGAAATCTTACTGCGCCGGTGAATGCAAGCTATCTTGCAAACGGAACTGCAATTAACTTTAGCTCGAATCTTTCGGATAATCTTGGAATTATGAATACTACACTTTACATTTATAATCAAAGCAGTTTGTATAATCAGACAATAATAATCAGCTATGCAGCGGGAACGCTTACAACAAGCATTGGAATTGTTGTCAATCTTATTGATAATGTCTATAATTGGTTTTATAAGTTGTTTGACTGGGCAGGAAATTCTTTTCTTACTGGAAATAATACTTTGACTATTGATACAACTAATCCACTTGTTAGTTTTGTTACTCCAACTCCTAGTTCAGGAGATGGAACAGGCGGGGTGTTTGAGATAAATGTTTCGATTACAGAGTTGAATTTGGGAAATGTAAGTATAAGATTTAATAATAGCGTAGAGGCAAGCTGTAATCGAACAAGTTCGAGTTTGAATAACCTATTTTCCTGCGATAATGCTAATGTTACAATATATAATACAAGTTCTACTAATTGGATATTTTTGTTTAATAGGACAGGATTAACTGCAGGGAGGACATATTATTATAATGTTAGCGTGGCTGATTTTGCCTTAAACCAAAACATAACAGAAACTCGTTCGATATTAGGAAATGCTGCGCCAACCTTTAACTCTGTTGTAAATTCTCCTGATGTTAATGGAACTCTTGACCCTGGCGTGAATATTTTGATAACTGTAAATGTTTCTGATTCAGAATATAATATGGAAACAGTTATGCTTAAATGGAAAAATTATACCGCGAGCTGGAATCAGGCAAATTCTACAAGAATGCTGAATCAAACTCCAAAATATAATTCAACTAATCAGCTAAGTCCTTCAACAATATTTAATGTAAGTTTTACGGCTTATGGTTATGAGCATAATCTTAGCTATATGATTGTTGCGAATGACAGTTTGGGAGCTTTTAGAAATTCAAGTGTTTATAATTTATCGGTATTCTGGGACTGCACATGGAATGTAAGTTCGAGCGGACCGGCGTATAATAACTTGGGTTCTGTTTCTGGCTATGATGCGGTTCATAAATATATAGGTAATATAACCTTAGTTAATACCGGCGATGTTCCTTACTCTGAAAGTGGATGTAATATTAGCTTTAGACTAAGTCATGTAATTACACCGCAGGCAAGAATATGCTTAGACACCCAGTGCTGGGATTCATCTAACTCAATAGCTGTTCCTGCTGGAACAAATTATACAGCTATACTAAATGCAACTTTTTATTCTCCTTCTTCTCCTACAACAGAAGCAATATCTATTCTTGTTTCTAATACAAATATAAATTCTGCCGCTTCAAACCTGAATGTTACTGGAACATTAGTAACAAGCCAGGCAGGTCCTTATTTGATTCAGGAAATAACAACTTATCCTACAAGCGTATACCTCACTTCCGGAAACATATCTTTAAATGGTTATATCCAGAATGTTATGGGCAGCTCTACGCCTAATGCAACAAATACCGCATATAATGTAAGCTTTAACTGGAGCTTTTCAACTACAGGAGAATTCACAAATATATCTGGAAATTTAACAAGAGTCTATGGAAATATTTCTGATAACGGATACAATTATAATCCTCTTGTTTTGAATTTTGTGGATTTGGCTTTGATGACTTCTGGAACAAGAACATTTACGCTAAGGACTTATGGAGTAAACAATACTGCTGGAAATATAATCGACGCCAATAACAATAGTGTGTTCAATTCTAGTGTATCTGTTACATTCTTATGCTACAATACCTCTGATAATGTTTGCGTGACTGCTTGCGGAAATGCGCAGGACCCTGATTGCGCTGTTGCAACGACTACGACTACTGTAACAACAACAAGCGGCGGAGGCGGAGCAGGAGCACAGGGCGGAGGAAGTGTGGCAAAATCAGAAGCAACAGTCGAGCTTACTCGAGGAAAAGAGCAGGAGTTTGAACTTGAAATTAAGAATAAATATCCTGGAGCAATGAAAAAGATAAGAATAAGTGTTTCTGGAATTAATCAGGAGTATATAACTATTATTCCTAACACAATAGATTCTATAGAGGGATACTCGAGCAAAAAGTTTAAGGTTAAAATTACAGCTCCTGCTTATTTCTCTGGAAAAAAATATACTTTATATTTTGATATAGTTTCTAAGCTTGAATCTGCTACTGGACTAACGGATTTAAGCGAGAGAAAAGTTGTGACTCTTTATATCTTTGAGTTTTCGAGGGAAGAAGCAGACGCATTTGTTAATGAAACAGAAGCATTCCTTGAAGAGATGAATGCTTCTGGATTAAATGTTAAAGGAATTTCAAAACTTCTTGAGACTATTAACACGAACTATGCAGACAGTAATTTCTTGAGTATTAAAGATAACTACGATAAAGCAAAAGAGATTTACAATAATGCTCTTGAAGCAAATAAGTTGATTAGTGATTTGACTAATGAAATGAAGAATGCTGAAGCGAGAGGAATATCTACTATTGAGACTAAGAAAATGCTTTATATTGCTGAAGCTGCGTTTGAGAGAGGAGATTATAGTTTAGCGCTTGAAAGATTGAAAGAAGCGCGGCTTACTTTTGCTTTAGAGACTAAGGGTGAATTTAATTTAGCTTATGCGATTAAGAATAATCTTCTTGAATCTTTTGGAATTTTAATCGGCTTAGGATTATTTAGTGTTGGAAGTATGTTGTTTGTAAGATTTCAGATATACAAAAGAAAATTAAGGGCGCTGAAAGAAGAAGAGATTTTACTGCTCGAGCTTATGAAAATTCTTCAGAAAGAATGCTTTGAGAGAAGTAATATGAGTTTAGAAGAATATGAGTCTGCGATGAGCCAGTATGAAACACGATTATCCGAGACTGTTGAAGAAAGAATAAAAATTGAGACAAAAGTTGCGAATATGCTTAAGATAAAGGGAAGAAGAAAGGCGTTAGATGAAGAGAAGAAAAGGCTGATAGCTATGGTTATGAAAATACAGGATGATTATATGAACAAAGGCAAGATTGAGACGAGAATTTACGAGAATATGATTAAGAGCTATACTAAAAGGCTTTCAGAAGTGCAGGAAGAAATTGCGACAATGGAGGCAGAAGAGGCGGTAAGGCGAGAGAGAAGTGTGAGGAGAATGTTTGTGATTGAGAAAGGAGTAAAATGATTAAAATAAATAAAAAACTTACGATGCCCTCCGGGTTCGAGGGTAAAAGTTTTTTATACTCAGAAAATCAGGGATTTTCTGATTGTTCTTTTTTGTAAGATAAGAGAAAGCACAAAAAAAACAACATGAGGAAAAGTATTTAAAACAAAGAAATTACTTAAAAATAAGATGATATTAAAAAGAGGGAGAGAAATAACAGTTATACTGCTAATAGCATTGTGCATTTTTTTAATTTTTATAAACTCGGCTGTTGCTGCGGATGCGAGTGCAGATGCTAATGCCAGCGCACTTGAGAAAAAGGCTTCGGTTTGCATTAATGAATCAAAGGATATTATGCAGCTTATGCTTGATGATGGTTTTCATGTGCTTAGCATTAACGATAGCCTAAGGCAAGCAGAATCGATTTTTGTCTCACAAACAGTTTTGAAGGAAAAGAAGAAACCCTATGATTTTTCTTTAGTAGTATCTTATTGTGAAGGTATTGCGCAAATAAGGGAGGATGCTTTGGTTGCAAGAGATGACTATAACTCCTTGACTAAATTTTATAATGATTCTGTTGTAGCCGGAATGGATACCAGTAGCATAGACAGTATAATCAGCGATTTGCAGGAGAATATTGATGTTGAAAGATATACTGAAAATAAACCGTTGATAGATAAAGCTTATACAGAAATAACAAAGGTTAAGTCCTCTTATACGGCTATTAATTTATTTTATCAGTCCACTGCCAAAGGAATAAAATCTTTTTTCATAGCGAAGAATACATTGGTTTCTATTCCTGCCTTAAACTTTGAGCCGAAAAATTGGCAAGTGCTTTTGGGCGTGGTCGTTCTTCTTGCAATCGCCCTTTTTATTTACAGAATCAGGATTATGAAGTCCATGCTTATAACAAAATTAGAAAGATTGCAAAATCGAAAGAAAACAATAAAGGAGCTTATAATGCAGACGCAAAAAGATTATTTCCAGTATGGAAAAATTCCTGAAGGCGAGTATAATATTAAAACAAAAAGATTTGCTGAGCTTATCCGGGATATAGACAGGCAAATACCCCTTCTTCAGGAAGATATTGCAAGATTAAGCGGAGGAACAAAATCATTGAAAGAATTAGACGCTCAGAAAAACGAAGAAAAACCAGTTAAAAAATCTTACGAAGCTCCTGCTAGGCATATAAAAGTCGCAAAACACAAAATTCATTATAAAGTTCAGCATCATCATAAAATTCCGAAACATAAAAAAATTATAAAAAGTAAGAAGAAAAGATGAAATCTTCTAAAAAAATAAAAGATTTTTCTGATATGACTAAAGAAGAGAAAAAGAAATTTTTCTCACTAGATATGGCAGACAGAATGATAAGAGTTGAACAAAAAGTATCTGCCCATTTTCATAAAAATGTCTCTTATAAAGAAACAGAATATTATAATGGCATGTGCAGCAGCGATAAGGAAGCTTTTGATAGTTTTATAAAGAATAAGCAGAGAGCAAAAATTGCTATAAGCGTGATGATTCTGCTTCCTGTGGCTATTTTGATTGTGCTAAATACTAGCGTTACTGCAAGCGTTATAAAAGACAATTTAGGCTTGAATTATTCAGGCTCACTTGAATTTTTTATATGGACTTTTGCGATGATTTTTACAATACTTGCTTTGTATAAATCTTTAGGAGAGCGAATCGCCGATAGTCGTTATGATTCTCATCTGGATGTTTTTGATAACATCAATTTTAAAAATAAATCACATAAAAGAAAGGTTTTTAAATAAGGAAAAACTAATTGTAACATCAAGAAAACCTTGTTTTTACCACATCTTAAAAGGTGTGGTTTGTTCGGGTTTTCTGGATGAAGGAAATTTCAATGAAATTTCCTGCCCTGAAAATTTAGTAATTTTCAGTGATCCAAAATTAAACCACAGAAAAGAAACGCCACACCTTAAAAGGTGTGGTTTCAATTTATGGACATGAAAAAAGAGGAGAAAAAGATAGAGAAAAAAGAAGAAAGAGTGATTAGAATTGGTGAATATATTCTAACAGGTATTCCTGGCTTCGATAGTTTATTCAAACAAGGTATACCTACTGGTTCTTCTGTTCTTGTTGAAGGCGGACCTGGAAGCGGGAAAACTCTCTTTTGCCTTAATCTTGCAAAGTCTATGTGCAAGGCAGGAAAAAAGGTTCTATATATGAGTTTTGAGGAGCCAGAATACAGACTTAGGGGACACTTGAAAAATTTTGGAGTCAATGCAGAAGAGCTTGAAAAGAAAGGCTTGCTGTATGTTAAAAGATTTAATGCATTGGATATTGCGAGAAGCGTTGAAGCGCTCTTGAGCGAGGCTAAGAAAGAGCTCTTAATCGAAGTGCAGCCGGTTCTTATTCCCTCAAATTTTAATCCAGACATAGTTTTAATAGATTCTCTTACTAGCATTGGCTCGGCTTTCTCGGGTGAGGAGAGCAGGTTCAGAATCTACATGGAGCAGCTATTCAGATATTTAGAGGGGCATAAGATTACTTCGTTCTTGATTAGAGAAACTGCAAATCCTACCCATATTGGAGGAACCTTCATCGAGAGAGGCGAAGCAGTATCTTTCCTTTCTGATGGCATTATTGTACTGTACAATGTATTTTTCAAAACAGGATTTAGAAGTAGAGCCATTGAAATCATCAAGATGAGGGGCGTAGAAATTAAAAGAAAAATCGTAGAGTTTGACATTGTTCCTAACAGAGGAATTGTTGTTCATCCGGATAGATTAGTAAAGGGACAGTACATACTTACTTAGCTCTTTATTCTTTTTTTTATTTTCGACAATTAATTTTATAAATTCTAGCCCAGAACTATCCTATAATTTATTCTAACGTAGAAAAGCTTAGTAATTAATCTGCCATGGCTGTTGTCTTTTAGCATATTTCTTATGGCGTACATAGAAACATTTATATAGTTCTTTTATATAACCTATGTTATATGAAAAAACCATTTGTTCAGAAAAAATATCTTAAGTTATATGAAGAAACCGCAAAAAACAAGATAATTGAAGTTTTGTTTAAATATCCTGAAAAAGAGTTTAGCTTAAGTGATTTAGCTAAAGAAGCGGGAGTGGCTAAAGCAAATATTGGAAATATTTTAAATGAATTTCAAGAAGCAGGACTTATTACAATTGAAAAATTGAGCAAAATCTGGAGAATAAAATCTAATCAAACAAATTGGCTATTTATTAGAAGTAAAATAGTTTACAATCTAGGATTTGTATACAAAAGCGGACTTGTCGAATTTCTTATTGAACATTTTAAAAATCCAAAAGCAATATTACTATTCGGTAGCTTTAGGAAAGGAGAAGATTTGACAAATTCGGATATTGATATTGCAATAGAGTCAAATGAAATAAAAGACTATCAAACAATGGGGCTCAGGGAATTAACCGAATTTGAGAAAATTATCGGAAGGAAAATTCAGATACATCTTTTTAATAGGACCAGTATTGATGATAGTTTATTTAACAATATCGCAAATGGGATTCTTTTATGGGGATTTTTGGAGGTTAAAAAATGAACGTTCAATATTGGATTATGAAAGGAGCACTCAGAAATAGGCAACAAGACTTAGAAAAAATAAAATCTATGATTAATTCAGCAGAAGTTAATGCAAAAGTAACACAAGACATTAAAATTAATGATAACACTGCCACATTAGTTTTCAGAGAGATTTATGAGTCCATTAGGCAACTTGGTGATGCAAAATTATGGCTTATCGGATATGAACCTCAAAATCATGAAGTAAGCATGGAAATATTAAAAGAGTCCGAGATTAAAGATAAGGTAAAATTAAATTCACTTGATAGATTAAAAAAGATTAGGCATGACATAAATTATCGGGGCTTTAGAGCATCTATTGGACAAGCTGAAGAGATTCTTGAATTTTGGAATAAATGTGGGGTTGAAATATTGAGAGTTTTAAAAAAAGAAATGAGGATTTCGGATATTAATTGTGTCATAATACATGGCGAACCTGATGAAGAGGAAAAAGAAATGGCTCCAGAATTAAGGAATTATGATAAACATTGGATGCCCTGGGTTAAAAAACAGCTTGAATCCCTTGGTTGGAAAGTAGAAACTCCTCATATGCCAAATCCTTGGGAACCAATATATGAAGATTATAAGAAAGAATTTGAAAAATTAAAGGTTAATGAAAACACGGTTCTTGTTGGACATAGCGGAGGTTGTGCATTTTTAGTAAGGTGGCTTGGGAATTCAAAACAAAAAGTCAAAAAATTAATATTGGTTGCTCCATGGAAAGTTGCTGAAAAATGGAACAAATATAAAACAATCTTCTACGAATTTGAAGTTGATAAAACAATAAAAGATAGAGTTAATAAAATTATAATGTTCACATCAGATAGTGAAGAGGAAGAGGGAAAGAAAAGTCTTGCAATATACCATAAAGATTTGGATGGAAAAATTATTGAACTTAAAAGACAGGGACATTACACTTTAGAGGATATGAAAACAGAAGAGTTTCCTGAATTAATTGAAAAAATAACAGATTAAAACAAACGAGTAAAAAACAAGCACAAAACAAACATGGCTGATAAAATGAGCATTAAGCCGATATCGCGTGAGGAACTGCAGGAGATAGTTGGCGAGCTTTCGAGTATTCGCGGAAGGCATACAGAGCTCGTAAGCGTGATTGTTCCTGCAGGAGCCAACATTAATGTTGTTATTGACCAATTAGAAAGCGAAAAATCAACCGCAAGAAACATAAAGAGCTCTACTACTAGGAAGAATGTCATAGAGGCATTGGAAAGAGCAACAAGGCAGTTAAGACAATTCGGGCAATCTACTCCTAAGAATGGAATTGCGATTTACTCTGGAAATGTATCTCAAGTTGAAGGTCAGGAGGATATGAGGATATGGACTATTGTTCCTCCAGAAGAATTAGGGATGAGATTATACAGGTGCGATCAGGTTTTTATTGTAGAGCCTTTAAAAGAAATGCTGGAAGTCAAGGAATTATACGGCTTATTTGTTATTGAAAGAAAAGAAGCCACGATAGGATTATTAGAGGGTAAGAAGATAAAAATTCTGCAGCATATTGAATCAGGAGTTCCTGGAAAGACAAGGGCAGGAGGACAATGCTTGAGTTTGAATACATTAATTGAAACTAAATATGGTCAAAAAGAAATTAAAGATATAAACATAGGAGATGAAATATTCGCTTTTGATATTAAGTTAAGAAAGCCAATATATGCTAAATGTTTAAATAAATGGAAAAAGAATGTTGGAGAATATAGACGCATTGTTATTAATAATGAATTTTTTTGGTTTGTAGAAGCTTCTTTTGATCATACTTTTTTTAAAAAAGATAAAGAGAATATTGTTAAGGTTTCAGCAAGAGATTTAAATAAGAGGGATATATTAATTGTTCATTCTAGCGAAAAAGTTTCTGAATTCGAAATTATAGATTTAGTCAATATAAATAAAGAAATTGAAACTTTTGATTTAGAGACAGAAGCTGGAAATTTTTTTGCCAATGGCATTCTTGTTCATAATTCTTCTCAGCGCTATGAACGAATCGTCGAAGGAAAAGCAAAAGATTTCTATAGAGAGTGCGCTGATGCGTTGAAAAAACAGTTTTTTGACATGAAGAATCTTAAAGGCATAATTATTGGCGGACCGATGCCAACCAAAGATGATTTCTTGAAAGAAGGATTACTTGTTACTGTTCTAAAGAATAAAGTTATTGGAATGAAAGATATAGGCGATGCAGGCGAGCATGGAATTGAATTGCTTGTTGAAGCCAGCGCTGATTTGCTGAAAGAACAGGAAATAACTCTTGAAAAGAAATTGATGGAGAAATTTTTTGAGATGCTCGGGAAAGAAAGAAAGAAAACAGCTTATGGCTATGATGAAGTGAAGAAAGCGCTGGAATTAGCATCTGTTGATACTCTTTTCTTAAGCAGAAAACTTGATAAAAAAATTGCTAAAGAATTGCAGAATAAAGCTGAGGAGGGTTCAGCAAAAGTCGAATTTGTTTCAATAGATACTGAAGAAGGCCAGCAGTTTTATAACCTTGGCGGAATCGGCGCTATTTTGAGGTTCAGTTTAACTTAAGGAAATAGCTTCTGCCTTGCCATAACCTTTAAAACCATTAAAATTCTACTTCTCATATAATGAGGAATTAAAACGAGGATATGGAATATACTGATTTAGGCTTAACTTCAAGAAGCCAGGAAGAGTTGGATATTGCTGAAGAGCAGAAAAGTCTCAAGAAAGTAGAGGCTGCTCTTTTTATTTCTGCCAGATATTTAAGCGTGCAAGAGTTAGTAGAGCTTACAGATATTAATCCCCTTCTTCTTCGTGAATTGCTGGAGAAACTTAGAGATAAATATCAAAAGACAGACACCGCTGTTGAAATATTAAATAAAGAGGAGTTATGGAAAATGGATATAAGGCAGGAATATTTTGAAATGATAAACAAGCTTGCAACAGGCAAAGCTGAATTTACCAAGGCTGAACAGGAAACTCTTGCTATAATCGCTTATAAGCAGCCCGTAAAACAATCAGTTATAATAAAAATAAGAGGAAACAAGGGTTATGAGCATGTTAAGCATTTTATCGATATTGGCTTGGTTAAAGCAAAAAGAGCAGGGCATACTCTAGAATTGAACTTGAGCGAGAGCTTTTATGATTATTTCCATCTTGAAAAGAAAGCTAAATCTGAAGAAGAAAAATCTGAATTAAAAGAGAACGAAAGCTAGAAGGGTAAATGGAGCTAATTGCAATAATTTATTTTCTGTATATGTTCATATCGTTTTATTTTCTTGTATTTATAATACTTCTCTATTTAAAAAACAAGAATCAGATGTTTGATTCTCCTGCTATGACTCGGAACTACAGCATCTCTGTGTTAATTCCTGCCTATAATGAGGAAAAAACTATTCTTGAAACTATCAAGTCTGTTTATAATATTGATTATGATAATATTACAGAAGTTATTGTTATAAATGACGGCAGTAAAGATAACACGCTTGAGATTCTTAAAAAAGTTCTTCATGATTACAAGGGCTTGAAAGTGCTTAATAAGCAGAATTCAGGAAAAGCAGACAGCTTGAATAAAGCTCTTAAATTTTGCAGCGGTGAATTAATTGTGGTTGTTGATGCTGATAGCTATCCTTCGAGAGATTCTTTTAAGAAAATGGTTGGTTATTTCGATGATACTCGGGTGGGGGGAGTAACTGCTGCATGCATTCCGAGAAATAGGGAAACTTTTCTTGAGAAACTGCAGGTTATGGAGTATAAGGTTATCGCATTTACAAGAAAACTTTTGGAATACGTTGATTCTATTTATGTAATTCCCGGGACTGCGGGCATGTATCGCGCAGAAGCAATTAAAAAATCAGGATTTGACCTCAAAAATATAACTGAAGATATAGAGGCAACATGGCATCTTGTGCATGATGGATGGAAGATAAAAATGTCTTTGGAAACGTCTATTGGCACAGAAATTCCAAATAAGATAAAGCCATGGTATAAGCAGAGAAGAAGATGGGCGCTCGGAGGAGTGCAATGCATAAATAAATACAAAGGAACATTTATGAGGCATGGGATGCTTGGAGCGTTCATACTGCCTTTTTTTGTCTTGGGTCTGTTTTTGGGATTGATTGGAATTTCAATTTTTATTTATCTTTTTATTTCTAGAATAATGTCATATTATCTTTTCGCCAAATACAGCATAGCTATAGACTCTCCAATGGTTACTATGAATGATCTTTATTTAACTCCGAGTGTTTTGAATTATTTCGGGCTTATGATGTTTTTCCTTTATTTTTTGTTCACTCTTTTTGTCCTTGCGATGATGAAAGACAGATTATTTGAAAAGCAAAGCTTTTTTAATTTGATATTTTATATGACTATATACCTTTTAGTGTATCCAATTGTTCTTATTGTGGGATGTTGGCATTTTATTCGGGGGAAAAATATATGGAGATAGGCAATAGAAACATCTTTTGGGAAGCGCTGATAGTAGCAATACTGCTTTTTGCCTCTGGAATTTTTTTAGGCTATCTTCTCGAGTTGAATAGAGTAGATAAAATAATCACTCTTTATCAGGATTCTGAACTAAATCTTTTAGATATTAGAGTGCAGAGCGATATGCTTTCTTTTGATAATCTGGATTGTGATAGTGCGGTAAGACAGCTTATCTTATTTGCAGACAAAATATATGAAGATGCAAGGACTCTCGAGAGATATGAGGGCTCCAGCGAATTAAGCAAAGGAATAATCTTCCAGCATAAAAGATATGATCTTCTTAGAACAATTCTTTGGGTAAATTCAATCCAGCTGAAGGAAAGATGCGGTAAAAAATTCAATACGATAGTTTATTTCTATGAATATCAATCTGAAGATGTGGATATTAAAAATCTGCAGTCGGTTTTTGCCAATAAACTAGGGGAAGTAAAAAGAGAGCTTGGAGATAAAGTTATACTTATTCCGATAGCAGGAAACCTTGAAATCAGTTCAATAAACTATCTTAAGAAATTGTATAATATAAGTTTGATGCCTGCTATCTTGATAGATGAAAGTATAAAGATAGATACTAATGAAGGCTTGAAGAATATTAATTCTAATCTTAAATAAGTTTATTTCGCAAAATACATTAATTCTCTGCTATATTCTCAATTACAGAAATGCTTTTTAATACAACTTTTCTTGCTTTACAATGGAAAAGTGCGTGAGATGCGGAAAAAATTCAGATGAAATTCGGCTTTATGATGGTTTAGATTTAATTGGCGACACTAAAATATGCGAAAGATGCGCTTTATTAAATAATACGCCTATTATTAAGAGGCCAAGCACCAGCCAGCTTAAGGATTCTGAAAAGCCATTTGGAGTAAGAGAAAGATTGATGAGAATGAGCCATCTACGGATTGATGAGAAAAAAGAGAAATCCGTTTATGAAGAAATGAAAGAATTAGAAGAATTGCCAGAACTTGACAAGCCTGATGACCTAGTTTTTAAGCTTGTGGATAATTTTAACTGGATTATTCAGACAGAAAGAAGAAGAAAGGGATTAAACACTAAACAGCTTGCAGATGCATTGAAAGAAAGCGAAGCTGCGATAAAACTTCTTGAAAAGGGAATTGTTCCAAGCAAGTCGCTTGATTTAATTAGAGCAATAGAGCAGTTTTTGAAAGTTCGAATTGTTAAGCGAGATTTGCTCGAACAGATTGAAGAGCAGAAGAAACGCGAAGAGCAGGTTAATGCGCTTATAATGGCTAAAAGGCCAGAAATAATGCCCATCGAGAAAAATACAATCTCAGAAGTAAAAGAGAATTCACTAAGATTCAGGCAAAGAGATGCTGAAGCCTTTAGAATCAGGGATTTGCAGAGGCTTGATGAAACCATAGAAAAGGATTTTGATGCAGGCAAAAAAACCAAAGAAGAAGTTGGAAGTGAACAATTATCGGATTTTGGAAAAGAAGATACTGATTCTATAAAGAAAAGAGTTTTTTCCTCAAATCCAAGGCTCAAAAATAACACGCCTTCTATATATGATCTAATGAAAATAAAAAAAGAAAAAGAAAAATCGATTGTTGGTGGAGATATTCAGATAGTTGATGAAAATAAAGGGCGTATAGAGAACAAAAAAAATACTGAAAAAAAAGAAACTCTTGAAAATAAGAACGAGCAAAAGGAAGTTAAGTGGGAAGATTTGGAGTGAAATTTTATAATTTGTGCTGTCGCATCATTAAGGAATAGTATTAATAAATCTGCATAACTTGAAACGACTTCCTCAGTATTCTCTAGCGCTTGCTTACTTGAAACTTCTGCTCCTAAATTTGAGGATTATTACAGATTTTGATTATAGAGAGTTTGGAATAACCCCTCTTAAACATATACTGCACCACCGAAAAGTATATATACTTGTGCACCCTATTTATTTTATGAGCTACAGAGAAATAAAAATTATAGG